>Ga0079226_10000687_pt1 | contig 24560 bp, 19 predicted proteins | sample Poulit2014_FD_76345 | JGI IMG/M metagenome (GOLD analysis project Ga0079226, IMG submission 76345) | Agricultural soil microbial communities from Georgia to study Nitrogen management - Poultry litter 2014 | ecosystem: Environmental > Terrestrial > Soil > Agricultural land | place: USA: Georgia...
AGGGTTGCCAAACCTCATATATCTTGTATTATGTGCGCCATTCACTTAGGGCCGTTAGCTCAGTGGTAGAGCAGTTGGCTTTTAACCAATTGGTCGATGGTTCGAATCCATCACGGCCCACCAGTCAAAAGTTCAGCGAGATTCGCTGAAGTCCTAAAAGCCCCGATATTCGGGGCTTTTTTGTTGAAATCACTTCCGTTTAGTTTCTTGAAGTTCCTCTAAAAACCACCCATATTGGGGGCACATTTGGGGGCACAAACACTAATGAGAATAATTGATGCCCCCACTGCCTGTTAATTGAGTGGGAGGGATTGGTATGCGTCTTACTGTTGCTGCCATAGCAAGTGCTGAGCCTAGAGAAAAACCTTATCGCATGACTGATGGTCAAGGGTTGTATCTTGAGGTTCGACCAAATGGGAGCAAATATTGGCGTTACAAGTACCGATTTAACGGTAAAGAAAAGCGCCTTGCAATAGGTGTCTTCCCAGAGGTTACGCTTAAAGAGGCACGCTTAGAGCACCAGAAAGCGCGTCTTCAGCTAGCTGAGGGTGCTGACCCTAGTGCTGAAAAGCAGCTAGCTAAGCTAATGCAGAGTGTTGCAATAGCAGATAGCTTTGAAGCCATTGGTGAAGAGTGGATCGACTTCGCCCTACATGGTAAGTCTCAACATCATATAACAAGAAGCACGCGCTTACTGCGTAAAGAACTTTTTCCTTATATTGGCCAAAGACCTGTTTCTGAGCTAAAAGCACCTGAGCTGTTAGTTGTATTGCGTGCTATAGAGAAAAGAGGCCACGTGGATACAGCGCACCGAGCGCGCCAAATAGCTGGTCAGGTGTTGGCTTATGCCATTCAAACGGGGCGTGCCGAAAGAAATGTCGCGCAAGACCTATACGGAGCTTTACGTACGCACCGCCAAGTTCATCGAGCTGCGATTATTGATGATACAGAGCTACTAGGCCGCTTGCTTAGGGATATGGAGCGCAGCAACAGTAGCTTGCCAGTTAAGGTTGCGATGTTGCTTTCCCCGATGCTGTTTCAGCGTCCGGGAGAAATAAGGGCAATGGAGTGGGCTGAAATTAACTGGGAGCTTAAACGCTGGGAGATACCAGCTGAAAAGATGAAGTCTAGACGCGCGCACATAGTGCCACTGCCTAGACAAGCTATTGCCTTGTTAACGGAACTAGGGCCGATAACAGGTAGAGGAAAGTATGTCTTCCCGTCAGCTCGCGGTGCAAGCCGCTGCATCTCAGAAAACACGGTTAGGATTGCTATACGCAATCTTGGCTACGACAAGGACACGGTTACACCGCATGGCTTTAGAGCAACCGCTAGAACGCTGCTAGACGAGAAGCTGGGCTTCCGTGTTGATTGGATAGAGCACCAGCTTGCTCACGCCGTTAAAGACGCCACAGGGCGCGCTTATAACCGTACGTCGCACCTTGAGGGCAGGACGGAGATGATGCAGGCGTGGGCTGATTATTTGGACGAACTCAAGGCGCAATAGCTCAGGTTTAGTCTGAGCTAGTGGTGGTGCAGGTCGCGTCTAAGATTGTTGTCTCTAAAGGGGTTTGGTCTTCACTTGTGTTAAAGAGCTGAGCTAATCTGTCTTTGAAGGCTTGTATACCCCCGCTTTCTTCTATTGCCTCAACGAGTTGTCTTGTGCTTTCTTCGTCATCCAGCATGATTAAGGCGACCGCCCTATCTAGTGCTGTGCTTTCGCAGCGGCGGAGCTCCTCAATAAGCTTGCCGTGCTCTTGTTTTAGCTCTTCAAGCTCGTTGCTAAGCTTCCTTTGCTGAAATAGGTATTCTATGGCTTTTTGAAGCAGAGCACTCTCTTGTTTGCCATGAAGACTTTGCTGTAGATCAACTAGGAGTTCAAGGTATTCTGTTCTGTTCATTTTTTGCTGTCTAGCGAGTTTATCAAATTTCTTGATCGTACTTTTTTTTGTGATGATTGTGAGCTGGCTACTACCATGTTTTTGGGAGTGCTTATAACTTCGCCATGCCGCTTTAAGTTTGACTAGCTCAAGTTGGCCTCGTTCTGTTTCAAAAAAATCTACCCGTTCATGCAGGGATAAATGCGGGAGCCTCCAGTAGGATTTTTTTTGATGGTAGTCCAACAGTTCCTGCAGAGGACAGTCAATTTTTTGCGCTAGCCAAGCACTTTTTTGCTCAAAATCTATCAAAACCCACTCTTCAAAAGTTAAATTTTTTGCCAATTTAGCCACCTGTGACCACTAGTGAAAAGTACAAAGTTGTGCTTAAAAGTAAGAATAATTAGATATTTTAAGGTCATTATATAATGCGTTATGGAGAACGTTATATCAAACGTTAAGTACACGTTATTATTTATGTATACTATAAGTAATAGTTATTTTCATACATTAAATGGTGTTTCGCACTGGTGATCACGGCCCCTGTGAGGGGTTAGTGACAAGGAGTAGGAATGTTTTCAGCTCAATACGAAGCGCTAACGAGCAATGCTAAATTTGTGCTGTTGAGTTATTGGCTAATGCATGGTTCTGGGGAGGAGCAGCTTTCTTGGAAAAATCTGGCTAGAGCTATGGTGATGCCTTACCGCTCATTTGCATTAGCGATGAATGAGCTAATTAGCAATGGGATGATAGAGGCTTATAGTGCGCCTTCTGGAAGGGGAAGACCTGTTCGTGTTATGAACGTCGCTAAGAAAGTTACTGAAGACTTGGTTAGTGTTCTTAGTCAGCAGCACAGTCACTATCACCGAATTTATATTCTCTTAGCTCGATACCATCATGCGCCCAAGCCTGCCGAAGATCATTTGGCGCTATCTATAAAAAATCGTCTTCTACTGACGGTCCTCTTTCTGCTTGCTAATGAGCATGGATTAGTTGAGGGGGTTAGCGTGAAGCAAGTTTCAGACGCTACTGGCTTAACAGATCAAGCTATTCGTTTTCAGTTGGCGAAGCTGGAGAAAGCAGAGTTTTTCTTTAGTTTTGTTCAGGGTGTGAAGCATGCACCGATTGTTTCTCGAAGGCCGGCTATTTATTGGTTGAATCTTGGCCATCCTGTATTTTTCAATTTCAAAGCCAGTTCTTTGGCTTTCGTTCTTAATAAGCCGATACGCCTTAATGACGGAGTTCATGATGAAGGGCTGCAAGCACTTTTTAGTGCTTGTTTGTTTGTATCAACAACAATTGATGAGGCAAGTAAAACCCCAGTTTTCTTTCATCCAAAATTACTTTTGAAGCAGAAGGAACGACTTGAGCAAAAGTATCAGGCTTTGAGTGCAGCAGAAGGATTGATTGAGCTGATTGTGGCTTTGGAGCGAGAAGAAGGGTTTTATGGTTTAGATTTTATTGATGATGTATTTCGACACAGGCCGCCTTCTAGTGTGTTCGAAGCGCCTAAAAAGCAGTCTCTTGTATTGGAAATGCGTAAGAGAAGTCTGTTTGCCGCTTTCAGCGGGCAGGATGTTTTGAGGCAGCTGGGTGTAATCATAGATTACGCCATCAGCAATCTGCTAACGGCAAAGTTGAAAAATAGCGAGCCTATTGAGATTGGGGCTATTTCTGAAAAAATAATGCATTTTTTGTTGAAGCGTTTAAATACGCTTGGCCCGCCTTCGCATCAGACAGCTGAGGAGTTAGCCATTGAACGCGAGTTTATGCAGGAACGTGTTGGTCAGTTTTGTCTTTCTTTAAGTAAAAGCATTGATGCCTATACTGGTGCTTTGACATCGTTGTTGAAAAATAATAATGGGACACATGAGCTAGAAAATATCGACATAGTGAATTTTCGAAGTTTGTCTTTAGGCCAACACAAAGCCTATGTTCATTACCTGCCAAGTCATTATGGCTTTTCAGGCGTTATTCAGGTTGTTTATCGCAGAGGAGCTGTTACAGGCGGATTTCGTAATAAGCTACTTGCAGTTAGAGAAATAACAGATATAAATTTGAGTGGTAAAAAAATAATTTCATTGCAGGCTACAGAGTCGATGCCTTTTGGTGGACTCCAGAAGCAGGAGTTTTTGGCACTAAGAGATATGTTTCTGGGCAACAGTATAGTTGGTTTTGAAGCTGTTATAGATAGACTGGAAAAACAGTTTATAGCTTAAAAATAACAGTAAGCCCTTCGTTATGAGAAGCGCCAAAAGCGCTTTAATTTCAACTAAAGACGAAGAGGTTTTAACCATGAACAACACTCCATTTTCTTACGCATATGAGTTTCCAAGCCAGCCTGCGGCATATAGCGCCAATTACCATAAACGCTTGGGCAGAGTAATAAGAAGTAGTGCTATTGCTAACCAGCGCATACAGGTTGTTAGCTTTGATATCCAGTTTCGCCCAAATGTAACGCCGCGTGGCATCAAGCGATCCGCAGAAATATCAGAATTTTTCAAAGTGCTAAAAATTGCATTAGACGAGCAGCAGAGTCTTGGCACGATCCATAAACACAACTTACGTCATGTCTGGCGAAGAATGAGGCCTAGCTCAAGCCGTTTTTTCTATCGTTGCTACATCTTAATTAACCACGACTTTTACGCTGATCCAATAATCGCACAGCAAGCGCTCTATAAGCATTTCTCATATGCGTGGGCGCAGGTGTTGGGCACAGACCTGAATGGAGTGCAGGGGCTGATTCAGCTGCATAGCAAGACTTCGTTTGACGTTTATTCTGGCATTGAGGGCGAGGCTGAAATTTGGCAGCGCTTAGGTTATCTCACAGAAGCTGCAAACTACTATTCTGCAAACCGAGGCCGAACCTTTGGCTGTAGTAGGTGCTGAGCCGCTTATATTTTACTGCGAGGCGCTATCCCATGGGGAGATGTCACAACATTTATCAATACGCCATTACTCCCCATGGTGTAACCAGCTAGGAGCTTAACCATGGAGTTTGATTTTCACTTCCTTAACCTTCGCGAAGTGCAGCGCTTGTCAGGGCTCGGTAAGACCACTATCTACCGTTATATGGCCGAGGGTACTTTTCCTCGCAACGTATCCCTGGGCGGCCGCAGCGTAGCTTGGGTATCCACTGAGATTGAAGAGTGGATGCGTGAGCGAGTGGAGGATAGATACGAGCCTTACGGCAAGTACAAATAAATATCTAAACAGCCTGATGCAGCAGATTGGCGTAACTAAGTCTGCTGCAAAGGCATGACGCTTAACGCCATTATACAAAGACCATTATTTTTTAATTGCCGAGTGAATTTGGCCCTTTTCTTGTGGTTTTGGAGATTTTGATCAACTTCTGCAATGCAGATACCACCGAGCTTGAAAGGGTTATCTATATTCCAGTCTTACCTATGAAAGCATGCCGGTATAGTAATATTGGTTTATGAGCCTGCCAGAAATAGGCTGTGCTCAGCAAGGCTGCCTTAACTGAGCGGCTGTGTCTTTGTTGATTGTATGGCGCACACCTTCAAGAGAAACAATCATGTCTAGCAATCATTACCAAACAACCCCTTATCGTATTTCAGCAGGCCCAGAAGCATACGGACTTGATATTGAAATTGGGATACTAAGTAATTTAGGACCTATCAATAACCAGCAGCTCCAGAAGATGTATCAAGTGCTGATGAGCTCGCTAGCAGAAAATAAGCGCGTGGTGGTATTCCGCTTTGATCTGAACTTGCCACAAGGTAAAGACCTTCCTATCTACCAGAACTATCATTTGACGCAATTTACGAACAGCTTGAAATCCCAACTTCAAGCGCAGCATCAGAGGAAGTTAAGGAACAAAATTCGCACGTATAAACCGAGTTTACGTTACGCATGGGTTCAGGAACAGAAGACGTCACAAAATCCCCATTATCACTTCTTCATTACTTTGAACAAAGACGCTTACCACACCTTGGGTAATATTGATTACACAAACAAAATGGCAAGGCGAGGGGCATCGCTCACGAGCTTATACGGCATGATATTGACAGCATGGGCGCGAGCTTTGTCGATACCTCCTGTTGCTGCCATTGGTCAGGTGCACGTCCCAGAGAAGCCTGGGTATTACCTTAACGCGCAGGGTGAGGATCTTAATCAACAGTTACAAGCAGTGATGCAACGCATTAGCTACATGGCCAAATTTGAAACCAAGTCTAATGTTGATGGCAGCCGAAGCTTTGGGTGTAGTCGAAAGTAACCGCAGCCAAGGAGCAGGGAAATGGAGCAAATACACTCTGCTGGGCACTATCAGCAGCAGATGCAGGCATTAGTCGAGGCTTCACTACTTGAGAATGAGCATGTTGGAATCTTTCAGTTTGAGCTGGTTTTGCCAGAATTTGCTGCGGGTGCATTGCTAGAGAACTATCAGGTAGATGCGTTCTTTCGTAAGCTGAAAGTGCGTTTAGTTGGGAGGCATAACGTGCTGCTTAGCGAAGGGAAAAGCTCAAGTGAAGCTAGCTTGCGTTACGCATGGGTTAGAGCAGATGGAGATGAACTGAGACCGCGCTACCATTGTCTTCTAGTGCTTAACGAAGAAGCTTACCCCACTTTCAGCAGGGAAGCTTGCTTAGGTGCTGGGCGAGGTTGCAACACGCCGATTACGAGCTTGTACCAAGTGCTTTTAAGCGCTTTGAGTAGCGTCTTTTCGCTACTATCTAGGGAGGCAAGCAGCTTAATATATATTCCTGAAAATTCAGCTTTTTATCTTCATGTATCAAGTGAGTTTTATTTCCAACAGCACCAGATGTTAATGCAGCGCTTAGCATTGTTGGCCGAGTTGGCGACCAGAGAGCAATGGCAAAGCAAGCGGAGCTTTGGCTGTGGCTAAGGATAAATAACCAATTGTAATAAAAAGACTTTCTTTTTATGCTTACGGGTTACCATGCTAAATACTTTGCCCATGAGCCAACCCGTTTACGCTATGGAGATAGTGTTGATCGCATAGGACAGTCTTTATTTAAAGGCGCAAGCGCGATCAAATGATAAGTGGGTTTGATAAGCAAATGCGTCAGCAAAGCAGCACACAGCACTTATTTAGAATCCGCTGGAATCTTACATGAGCCAATACGAACCACCTATTACTCTAACGCCTGAGTTAATGACGCTGACTGCTGAGATTGCAGAGCAGCTAGGTCGTATTTCAGAGCGTAAGAGCCAAGCACAAGCGTTACGGCTGCGTCGTATTAGCCGTTTGCAAACCATTCAAGGCTCACTGGCCATCGAAGGTAACAGTCTAAGCATTGAGCAAATCACTGCTGTTATTGAAGGTGAGCCAATCATTGCGCCACCAAGAGAAGTGCAAGAAGTTAAAAATGCACTTGCCGTATATGAAGGCTTTGAACAGTTAGAACCTTTAAAAGAGAAGGACTTACTGAAAGCGCATAAAACATTGATGCTTGGGTTAGTAGACGAAGCAGGACGGTACCGCAGTGGCGGAGTAGGTGTTATGAGTGGCAAGCAAGTGGTACACATGGCACCACCCGCTAATCAAGTGCCGCGTTTGATGCAAGATCTGTTTGCTTGGCTTAAACGAACTAAGCATCACCCATTGATAGCCAGCGCAGTTTTCCATTATGAGTTTGAGTTTATCCACCCCTTTGCGGATGGTAATGGCCGTATGGGGCGTTTGTGGCAAAGCTTAATTTTAGCCAAATGGAACCCTTTGTTTGCCCATTTTCCTATTGAATCCTTAGTGCATGCTCACCAAGAGAGTTATTACCGAGCCATAGCGCACAGCACTGCTGAAACAGATAGCGGCATATTTGCAAAATTTATGTTGCGAATGATTCAAAAAACACTGGCAAAGCAACTTGAACTACAAGCAGAAAGTGCGGAAGATACTGTCTCGCGGCTAGAGTTGCAGCTAGAGTTGCGGCTAGAGTCTAATTTAGCCGCTAAAGTAATCGTATTTTTAAATGAACGAGAACTTGGTAAGGCAGAAATAGCCCAGCGTTTAGGGCATAAATCTGTGTCAGGCGAGCTAAATAAACAAATTAAAAACTTATTAGAACAACAGCTTATTGAAAGAACTATCCCTGATAAGCCAACAAGCAGTAAACAAAAGCATCGCTTAACAGCAAAGGGTAAAGGCTTATTAAGAGAGGCGCTGAATGGATAATAAAGAATTTATTATCTTTACTACCGACGACGGTAAAGTAGCCATCAACACCCAATTTGATGATGAAACGGTATGGTTGTCTTTAGACCAGATGGCGGAATTGTTTGACCGCAACAAGTCCACCATTTCACGACATATCAATAATGTATTTGAAGAGGGTGAGTTAGGGCGCTCTGCAACAGTTGCAGATTTTGCAACAGTTCAAAATGAAGGCGGCCGCCAAGTACAAAGACAAATCGAACACTTCAACCTCGATGTCATTATTTCTGTGGGGTACCGCGTTAAATCCTTACGTGGCACGCAGTTTCGGCAATGGGCTACTAAGCGCCTGCAGGAGTACATTCGCAAGGGTTATACCCTCGACGATGAGCGTTTAAAGAATGGTGGTGGCCGTTATTTTCGAGAGCTGTTACAGCGCATTCGCGATATTCGTTCATCCGAGCGAAATCTTTACCAGCAAGTAACAGATATATATGCCACTGCAATTGACTATGACGCTAAAGCAGACGTGACGCGTGAATTCTTTGCCACAGTGCAAAACAAGATGCATTATGCCGCCCACAAGCAAACTGCTGCTGAAGTGATTTTTAATCGTGCTGATAGTGCGCAGCCACTTATGGGTATGACAAACTTTAAAGGTAATTACATTACTAAAAGTGATGCCAGAGTTGCAAAAAACTATCTTACCGAAAGAGAGCTACAGGTACTTAATTTACTTGTATCACAATTTCTGGATTTTGCTGAGCTGCAAGCGCTGGAAGAAAACGCCATGACTATGGCGCAATGGATATCTGAGCTAGATAGGCAGCTGCTAAGCAATCGCCGTGAGCTACTTACTGATAGGGGAAAGGTGGCACGTAAGCAGGCTATAGCTAAGGCCGAGCGTGCATTTGAAGAATATCGAGCCAAAGAAATGCAGCAGCTTGAAAGTGATTTTGATCGAGCCGTAAAGCAGTTAAATAAAAAAGCTTAAAAAAGCTAAAGGCACCATGAGTAATAACACTCAGCAAGAGAAAGCCTAAAAATGCCGCAAACTTAATGCGACGCTTTATCGATCAAGGCTTGCTCAAGGTGCTTTTGCTAACTTTACTTGGGCCATAAATTAAACAAGCTATTCTTATCTGTGACGCAGCATGACGTTGAGTTAAGCTTTACTGTCATTAACTAAGTTGTGCCATCTTTTACCTAAGGGTCAATATGACTAACGATAAAGTAAATCACTCTGAAACAGCATCGATGATTTGGGGTGTAGCTGACCTGCTACGCGGTAACTTCAGACAAAGCCTATAACGCGCATCATTCTGCCGTTCGTGCTGCCACACTCTTTTAGAGTGCGTGCTAGAGCCCACCAAAGAGGCTGTACTAGCCGTAGCTAAAGAATACAGTCCAAACCTTGGAATATGCGTAACATGCTATTAGCTCGTGCGGTGGGCATCTCAATGAGACAAACTCAGGTGTTTTTGTGAGCGGGGATGGCAAAACTATAACTATCACCGCTTATGAGTTACGTGTCGGGCGTGAAGCTGAAAATAATAAATAAGATTGAACAGTGTGACTGGTTGATTTATAGTCGATCTGATGTAATTAAACTGTAACACGTAAGGTGTCGCTATGTCAGAAACCACATTTACATTTCGTGTCGATGAGCGTTTGAAGTCAGAGTTTGCAGCGCTGGCTAAAAAGCATGATCGCTCAGCAGCACAGCTTATCAGAGATCTTATGCGGGGCTTTGTTAATGAAGGCGGTTCATTGTCAGAAGTGGACGCACGTGCGTTGACAGCTGCTCAAAAGTTAGAGCTGGATGTGCGTTATGAAGCTTATCAAGCAGGAAAGGTTGAAACTGTAGACGCAGAGCAAGCTATTGAGGCGCTACGTGCGAAGTTTAGTTGATTCAGGTTCGTTTGGCCCGAAGAGCCGTTGACGAGCTCGAATATTCAGCTATGGCCTACGAAGCGATAAGCAAGGGCTTAGGGGTTCGATTCATTAATGAAGTGGATAGCATCATAAAAACGATAGCGAGCTCGCCTAAGCTTTACCAAGTTGTTTACAACGAATATAGAGTAGCGCACTTAAAACGCTTCCCTTTCAGTGTTTTTTACACGTTGGAAGAGGAGGGGGCTGTAATTCATGCCGTCTTTGATAACCGCCAAGATCCCGCGAAACGTCCTTGAAGAAATTCCTTGGGTTATAGTTGCTCGATTACTTATGTAAGGCATGGGCATTCGTGCATGTGCTATTGTCGATTTAGATTTTGCATGTTTCCATGTGAATAAAAATGGGCTTTTAGAGCAAGCTGATGGAGACCTTGATAAGGCAAAAAAGATACTTAGGAACTTCAGTAGGTGCATTTTTTTCATTGGATGGTAGTGACCTGTTATAAAAAAGTAATTAATGAAGTGCAGAAGATGTTTGGACTTGTTTTGCAACAGATGAAGAAGGCAGGGAGATAGCCATGCTGCCTTGATGGCTAAGCAAATATGGGCGTGTTAATAAAGCCCTATTGAACAAGTTACTGAAGCAGAAAAAAAGACGAAGAAGCAATTGTCGAGCAGGAACAAGAGCTTGTAACGATGAGTGCCTCAGATTTTGAACAGCAGCTGCCAACTTTTAAGGCATGCTTTGAATGGATTAGGAGTTTGTAATGCCCACACTAGAGTTTAAGGGTAAGCAGTTTGTTTATTCCCATCACCTTGGAGTTCCTTTTCGTGAGTTGCAGGTGGTGTCTGAAAAGTCATTGCCGATAGATGGCGGTCAGCCTTCGCTAGATGACAACTTGATCATTCATGGCGACAATCTGGAGGCGCTTAAAGCGTTGTTACCGACTCATGCAGGAAAAGTTGATTGCATTTTTATTGATCCCCCCTATAACACTGGAGAAGAGGGTTGGTGTTATAACGACAATGTGCGTTCTCCTTTAATGCAGGAGTGGCTAAAAAATTCTGCAAATCCAGTTGATAAGGAGGATCTGGAACGACATGACAAGTGGCTGTGTATGATGTGGCCAAGGCTGAATCTATTGCATGAGCTTTTACATGAGAATGGTTCAATATGGATTACATTGGACGATAACGAGCAGCACAGGATCAGGGTGGTTTTAGATGAAATATTTGGTGAGGATAATTTCGTAGCCAACATTGCTTGGCAAGCGAGAACATCAGTACAAAATGATACGGATATCTCTACCAATAATGTTAATCACATTATCGTTTATGCGAAAAATAGGCGCAAGACAAACAGGCGTCTGAAGCAGTCAAATGCGGACTCTTGGTATACTCAAGATGGTTTTGTTGTTCGACCGCTAGAATTAGACACAGGAAGATATGACAACCCTGATGATGATCCGCGTGGCCCTTGGAAAGCTGATCCTTTTGACGCGCCTAATGTTCGTGAAAATCTAGATTATGAAATTGTAAACCCCAACACAAATACTGTTTATCAACCGTCAAAAGGTAGGCATTGGAGAACGGAAGAAGAAAAATACCTAGAGCTATTAGAGGATGAGCGTATTGTTTTTGGAAAGACTGGAAAAGCAGGTCCACAATTAAAGGTATTTGCAAGTGAAAAAGAAGACTATGGTGAGGTTGAGACTAGTTGGTGGGACGGGCCTGCTACTACAACAGATGGGGTGAAAGAACTTAATCGAATTATTCCCGATCATAGTTTTGATAACCCAAAACCTACTGAATTACTAAAAAAAATTATTAGGCACGCAACTGATGATCAAGCACTCATCTTAGATTCTTTTGCTGGCTCGGGCACAACAGCACAAGCTGTGCTCGCACAAAATAAAATAGATGGCGGTAATCGTCGCTTTATTTTGGTTGAATGTGAGGATTACGCAGATACATTGACTGCAGAGCGTGTGCGTCGTGTTATTGGGGGGTATCCATTTTCAGGTAATCAGCGTGAAGAGCTGCATCGTGAAAATATCACTTGGACTGCCTTTAGCAATGAAAGGCGGCGTCAAAAAATCATGGAGCACATCCAATCTCTTGAAAAGCTTCACGGCGATAACTACGACCGAATCAGAAAAGAAATTAAAGATGGTGAGCTGATTGTGAGAGGCGAGCGCAAAGTGGAAAAAGTGGCACCAGGTTTGGGTGGTAGCTTCACTTATTGTACTTTGGGCGAACCTATTGACATTGCAAGCTTGCTCACCGGAACAGGCATGCCAAGCTTCGATGCTTTGGCTCGTTACGTGTTCTATACAGCTACCGGGCAATCCTTGCATACAGTAGAAAACCCAGCAGCAAATGGTTTTATTGGTGAGACAGACTTGTTTCGGGTGCATTTATTTTATCAACCGGATAAGGACTGGCTACGTTCCAATGAAGCTGCGTTGAATATGGAGCGTATGGCTGCCATTGAGGCTACTAATAATAGTGGTAAAAGAAGTATTGTTTTTGCTGTGGCCAAGTTTATGAGCCAAAAGGAATTAACAGCTCGGCGGATAGAGTTTTGTCAGCTGCCTTATGCAGTTCACCGCATATTGGGAGACTAAGTATGGAGCTCAAAGAGTACCAGCAAGGCGTATTGAACAGATTGGATTATTTTCTTCAGGTGCTTACTGAAAAACGTGAAGATGCCGAGGACTTTGTCGAGTTTCAGAAGAGTAAAGGTAGGGAGGCCAGTTTAGGTGATTACTGCCGCGGTGCTTGGGAGCAGCTTAATACCGAGCGTCGTCTGCCTTATCTTTATCAAGCAGGTAATCCGCTAGTTGCACCTTATTTGTCGCGATACGATGGTTTGGGATTGTCTATTCCAAATATCTGTTTGAAGGTACCAACAGGTGGCGGCAAAACCTTGTTGGCAACTGCTGCCTTGGAACGTCTACAGGTCGATTATTTTCAGCAGCAAATTGGAATGGTGCTATGGATTGTCCCATCTGAGGCAATATATCGACAAACATGGAAGCAATTAGCTGATCGTGAGCATCCGTATAGGCAAATGTTAGAACGTGCCTCTGGAGGGCGCGTGAAGCTCCTAGAAAAGGATGATGCTTTCACCAAAAGAGATCTTGCCGATCAGCTCTGTGTCATGCTGCTGATGCTGCCTTCTGCTGCGCGCAGAACCAAAGCAACATTGCGAGTGTTTCGTGATAGTGGCCGTTTTACATCTTTTTTTCCTGTGGAAGATGACAATGAAGCAAACCTACAGTTGCTACAGGAAATGCCCAATCTTGACCAGAACGATTTAGCAGACCTCGGTTTTGCCGAGGGTGTGGTACCGGGATTGGTGTCCATTAAGCAAAGCTTGGGGAATGTGTTGCGTCTTGTGCGACCGGTTATTGTGGTTGATGAGGGGCATAGAGCCTATTCGGATACTGCACGTGACACTCTGGCTGGTTTTAATCCGCGGTTTATTTTGGAGTTGTCTGCCACGCCAAACACCAATGGTAGGCACCAGTCGAATGTGTTGGTGAATGTTCCGGGCACAGACCTCAAAGATGAGGAAATGATCAAGCTGCCTATTAATGTGGTTAATGAAGGAAAAGGTAGCTGGAAGCAAACGTTGTCATTGGCTCATGCTAAACAGCAAGAGTTAGAACAAGCTGCCTTGGCGTTTCAGAATGAAACAGGCCGCTATATTCGACCTATTGTTTTGATTCGTGTAGAAAGAACTGGTAGAGAACAGCGTGACTCGGGTTTTATTCATGCAGAAGATGCACGTGAGTACTTGCGTGATCAACTTGGAGTGAAAGATGAGTACATTCGTCTCAAAACTTCAAGTGATGATGAGTTGGCAGATGAAGATTTAATGTCAGCTACTTCCACTGTGCGCTATATCATTACTAAGGATGCGTTGCGTGAGGGTTGGGACTGCCCCTTTGCTTATGTATTGGCCATTTTGTCGCGTACAACTGCAACGACAGCATTAACGCAAATGATTGGTCGAGTATTGCGACAGCCACACGCTCAAGCTACAGGTGTTGAATCGCTAGATGAGTGTTATGTGTTTACCTTTGACCAAGACGTTACTGCTGCTGTGGATGGCGTGCGTAAGGGGCTGGAAGATGAGGGCATGGCTGATTTAGCATCAAGTGTTAAGTCGGTAGATCCAACAAGTGGGCTAGTCCATAACATGCGCCGTGAAACAATCAAACGAAACCCAAAATTCAAGGGGCTGCCACCTATCTTCTTGCCTAGAATTTTGCATCGCGATAATAGCCATGTAGAAGGGTATCGGGCGTTGGATTATGAGCGCGACGTGCTAGGGGAGGTGGACTGGGAGGCCTTACAGTTTTTGGCCGCCGATAGCCCAAATATGGATGCCGACAGGCTCGAACGAACTGTAGCCCGAGTTAGCCTTAATAAAAAATCAAAAGGAACTGGGCAAACAGTCTTTGAACTAGAGCAGGAAGAGATAGAAGGAATACCGGAGGGTGGGCTAGATTTACCTTTTTTGGTGCGGCAGTTGTTGGATGTGGTACCAAACCCTTGGCAGGGTATGCGCTTGCTGGAGGAAACTTTAGCAGCACTGCGGACTAAAGGAGTTACTGGAGAGCAAATATACATAAATCGGCTTGACCTTGTAAGCAGCATGAGAACAAGTTTGCGAAAGCAAGTAAATGCAATGGCTGAATCTCTATTTCGTGAAAAGCTTCAAAGTGGTGAGATTGCTTTGCGTTTAGTTTCGTCTAACGACCCAGCGCTTAACTGGAAAATTTCGGAAACATTTGAAATCGATGTTTCCGATACTGATTCGCTGCTGTATAGGAAGAATGGTGAGCCATTAGAAAGAAGCCTATTTGAAAAGGTCTATCAAAAAGAATTCAATGATCTGGAAAAGAATACAGCCTGGTATCTCGATGGGCAGCAGTGCGTGTACTGGTGGCACAGAATAGCTGTAAACCAGCAATCTTATGGCTTGCAAGGCTGGCAGCGCCATCGGGTGTATCCAGATCTTTTAGCTTGTGTTCATGGTACAGAGGAAGGGAAGTTCAGCTTTTCGGTATTAGAAACCAAGGGAGAACATCTGAAAGGTAATGATGATACTGAGTATAAACGCGAGCTATTTGAGTTACTGACCCAGTGTGCAGCGGATGCGGCAGCGATAGGGCAGCTTGATCTAGGTGAGCCTGGAGATAAAATTCAGTTTCAGTTGGTTATGGAAGAGGACTGGGATAAGACTGTAGCTGAGTCTCTTCGTGAACTGAGCCAGTAAGAGATTTTGAGTGTCTTCCTAAAGATTCTACCGCTTACCGCATAAAGTTTGCACCTAAGGGTGCGCTATATCTTTTGCTTCATAAGTCGGTAGTCAGTAGGAAGTGGGAAAGTCTAGATGATGTTCGCTTAGTCTATGGAGACACTCCTATTACATATATTGATGTAGATGGTGTTGGTTTATGTATCAGATAAATTTTTTACGACACCAGAGAAAGGAGTTGCTTAGTTGAAAGAGTTTTTAACTTGGATTGTGGATAACCAACACTGGCTATTTTCCGGTGTTGGGCTAGTAGTTTTTGCCTGGATTGGGCGTTTTTTCTTTAGAAAACGCCATGCATCGCCTACTCAAACCATCCGCTCAGGTGATGGTTCAATAAATATTCAGGCAAACCGAAATGTTAATTTTGGGGTAAAAAAAGATAGCGATGAGGAAGCCGAATAAACAATCTCTTGTAGCCGGGTCCAACTCAACAAATATTCAGGCGGGTGGTGATGTTAGCTTCTATCTTACGAAGAATGTTCCGACCGAGCTTGTCGATCAACAAATAAAAGAGGGGGTTGAGGGACTTAGAAAGTCACGATTTTTCTCAGAGTTTGACAAAGTTAGGACATCGTTGAGGCTAGGAAGGCGTCTTGCTGATGGGGACTTTCAAGGCGGCACTGATAAAGCTAGGGCGAGAGCGCTGGCGTGGTGTTCTAGATTACTGTGTCGCTCAGAAGAATTTGAATATGCCAGCGAACTTTTAGAACTGGCAATGACGCTCGGGGATTGCTCAGAGATTAAGATTGCGGAAGCATTTATCTCTTCTCAAAAGGAAAATAAGGCGGTAGCGCTTGAAACCCTTGCCATGATAAGCACAAGCGCCTCAAATTCTGCGGGTTTGATGATCGTTGCGCATCATGACGGTGCTGAAGGTGCTCTAAGTTGGATGGAGGCTGCAGGTTATACGATAGATGACTTGGATCCAGACGGCAAAAGCTTTCTTTTAACTCGGCTGCTTCACCTCGGACATTGGGAGAAAGCAGTGCAGGCAGTTGACGCGATTTCTGAGGCGGATTTTGAGCAAGCCCCTGTTTTACACCATTTGGTAGCGTTAGCAGTGTTAGTTTCTACCGTTCCAGAAGATTTTCGGGCTTCTGTTCTGTCAAGCGTTCCCTTTAACGCGGCAAGTTTTCCACTTGCTTCCGATGCTGCCTCAATGGAAGCGAGGCGTGCGGCTCATGCACATTTTCTTGATGCAGCACGAGCTGCAAAGCAATTAGCATGTCCCAAAGCAGAAAGAGTCGACGACGAGTATGCGCTTTGGCTAGAGCTAAGAGACCCTACGGAGAGTGCCTACGGTAAAAATCGTTTAAAAGATAAGCTTCGTGATTTAAGTGGTGCACTTGGCTTCGTTCACTATGCGATTCAGTTCGGCGTTAAGCTCGATTTTTCAGTGGTCGAGCAGGAAATAGGGCGAAGCGCCATCATAAATGGTGGACTAACCACTGACGCTGCCATTGCACGCTTTGCCCTCGCGTTTACACAGTTAACCCCAGAAGAGATGGCAAGTTATATAGCTCGTTATTATGACCAACTTACTCCTCACATTGACGCTAAGTTGATGCGGTTTAACCAGATTGAGATGCTGTCACGCTCTGGTTTAACAGAGAGAGCAAGTGAGATACTACATCGCTTGCTAGAGGATGGAATCTCTTCTGATCAAGAGACTAATCTGCGGCAGATTATCTCTGAGGCTGAGGCTAAAGAGCCTGATTTTATCAGGCTACGTGAAGCTAAATACAAAGAAACAGGGGCTCTTAGTGATCTGATAAACCTTGTTAGTGTACTGGAAGACTACCAGCGTTGGGATGACCTATGCGAGTTCGGTAAGCTTCTCTTTAATGAGACGCGCGCACTTGTTGATGCTGAGCGTTTGGTGAGTGCTTTAAACAATACACATAGATCCGGGGAGTTGGTTGATTTTTTAAACGAAAACACAGATCTACTACCGCAATCAAGTCACTTACGTATGTCGTACGCTTGGGGGTTATATCACGAAGGCGATTTTCTTCAATCTCGTGCTGCGCTAGCAGGTCTAAGCGATGACACGGACAGTCCGAACTATCGAGCATTACAGGTGAATCTTGGGGTTGCAACAGGGGAGTGGGCTTCACTTGCTACCTATATATCCGATGAATATCAGAAAAGAAATGAACGTAGTGCACATGACCTAATTGGCGCTGCGCAATTAGCAATTAGTTTAGGTTCTGATTATGCAAAGGACTTAATCTTTGAGGCGGTGGCAAGGCCAGAGGCTGATCCCGCAGTCTTAGCTTCTGCTTACTTCATTGCGACAAGTGCAGGCTGGGAGAATGAGCAACAAATATTTCAGTGCCTCGAAAGAGCAGTAGAGTTATCAGGTGATGACGGGCCGCTTCAAAAGATGAGCCTTAAAGATATTTTTGATCAAAAACCCGAATGGGAGCGCCGTGAATCTGAAACATGGCATTTGTTGATGCAAGTACAGGTGCCGATTTTTCTAACTGCGGAGACGCTTGGTCGGACTCTTATTGATCTTACGATTTTTCCGGCATTATCCAATCTTGTGGAAGCTGATCCTAGGCGAAGGAGTTTAGTTCCCGCATACAGCGGTAAATGTATTTCGTCGAGTTCTGATATTAGTGGGAAAGTAGTTGCTTTGGATGCTATGGCACTGCTTACTTTGAGTTTTCTAAATATACTTGATGTGGCGCTCGAAGCTTTCGAAACTGTTTATGTTCCGCACTCCACTCTCGGATGGCTGTTCGAGGAGCGCCAAAAAGCTAAGTTCCATCAGCCCAGTCGTATAGTTAATGCGCGCAAGGTCCGTGATTTCCTTGCAACAGATTCTCTGGTGAGGTTTATTTCTAGTACTGCTGCAAACAGTGAGCTTTCTCTTCAGGTTAGCGACGAGTTAGCTGAGTTAATTGCCGAAGCAGAGAAGGTTCGGGATGATAATGTGCAGCATCTCGTTGTTCGCTCTGCTCCCGTTCATCGACGGTCCAGTTTGATGGAAGAAGAAGTGGATCTTTCTGCGCATGCTGCAGTCTTAAGTAGCTGTTTAGCAGTGGTGGAAAAATTAAGGCAGAAAGGGCAGCTTACTGCTGATGAAGAAAGGCGAGCTCGCACCTACTTGCAACTGCATGAAAAACCTTGGCCTGATCAGCCAGATATTGCTGATGGCGCGACTCTTTATCTTGATGCTCTTTCTGTCTCGTATTTTCTGCATCTGGGACTTCTTGGGAAGCTAAAAGCAGCAGGCTTAACGGCTGTTATTTCTTTAAAGAAACTTTCTGAAACGGAGGCCCTTATTTCTTACGATAGTACCTCTGAAGAAGTTTTAAGTATCATAGAGCGTATACGCGCTTACCTAAGTTCGAGAATTGGGTCTGGGCATGTCAAAGCTGGCAGTATTAGCCGTTTTGATGGATTAGAGGCAAACTCTATCCGTAGGCATCCTTCAGCCGATATTCTTAATCTTGCACCTCAATGCGACGCTTTAATTATCGATGATAGATTCCTAAACCAGTATACGAATACCGGCAACAACGGTGCGCAAGCGCCCATACTCTCTACCTTGGGCTTGCTAGATGTTTTGGTAGACGCTGAAATTTTATCAATCGAAGACCGCCTTGAGCATCGCACACGGCTTCGTCGTGCAGGCTATATCTTTATTCCTGTTTGTGCGGAAGAACTTGGAAGCTGCTTAAAGGGAACAAATGTTGTTCAAGACAAGGTGATTGAAACAGCTGAGCTGAAGGCAATTCGAGAATCCGTTCTTTGTGTCAGAATGAGTAACTGGCTGCAGCTACCTGAAGAGGCAGCGTGGCTAGATGGGGCGCTGAAAGCGTTTGTTCTTGCACTTAAAGATCTATGGGGAGATGAGGACTCCCTCGAAGAGACCGTCGTGCGCTCAAATTGGCTCGTTGAGCAGATTGATGTTCGAGGTTGGGCACACTCTTTTGCTCAGGATCATGCTGACATTGTTATTCAGGTCGGACGTGCGCAACATATTCTCTTGCTCTTGGCACCTCCAGATAGTGCTCAGCAAAGCGTTCTTGACGCCTACTGGGATTGGCTGGAAGGGAGAATTTTGGCTCCTATAAAGGAGCAGTTCCCCGAAGTGTATGGGTGGCTTGTCGGTAGGTATAGCAGCTACGTTGTCAAGATAATAGAAGCTCAGTCTTCGGAAATGGAGTTGTCTGTTGCGGATGCACTGAGCCTAGCTCCACCTCTCATGCGCACGGATCTGATTAAGAATCTAAATTTAGACGAAGGACAGATCTTTAATACAACGGTGGTAGTTAATAATGTATTGATCCGACGTTCTAAGCTTTATAATGCTGCCCGTACTGTTCTCGCTGACGAAAAGCCAGCCACGTTAACTGACGTTGATGGTAGGGCATGGAACTTTGCGATGGATATGCGGCAAAGTGATCCTCAATGCTTTGTTCTTTCATCCAATCAAGAAAAACTGTTACTGCCTGATTTGTCTGTTCTTTCCAGCGACGCCTCTATGCGCATTCGCGCTCTCGAAAAATCAGCCTTAGATGTAAATCTCCCCCTCAGTGCTCAGAGTGAGTGGAGGTGCGTTTTGGAAGAGCGTGCGCTTGAAGATAGTGAAGTGGATGTTTTTCATAGTGATATGCGTGATACGCCTGTTCATGTAGAACGGAGCATACGAAGGGAGTTGATGACTGATAGGGTTGTTGTTTCGTCTCTAGTTCCGAATTCGCTACGATATTTTGAAAGACTCATTGGTGCTTATGACGGAAGCGAATCGATCAGAGATTATGCAGCCGGTGTGGGTCGCGGAGTTCTTGATCAGCTGGCGGAATGGAAACCATATGAGGGTTTTCTTTTTAGTTTATTGTTTTCTTCCCACTCGGCGTTAACTGCTGGGATCGATACAGAGCACCTCGATTTGGAGAGCATAGAAAGGGCGTTCGAATTTTTGGAGAATCACGGCGATATTCTTTCTCGATTAGCAGCGTTAGAGGTCGGGTTGCGAATTTGTAAGGATAGACCGGAAGTGAAACCTTTTCTGTTGCGGCTTCTTTACCTGATTCGGGATGATGATCTAGAAAGTGAAGCAAGCGAGCACAAGCTTTTTTCGGCTTTGTTTATACTGGTCGACGGAGAGTTAGCTAGAACACGCCTTTTGGCCGAAAAACCACCCTTTTATCGGAGGCTTGCCTCTCTGACCCATGCTGCGTTAATTCACCGTCAGGTTGTTCAGTGCAATATTGATTACCAAAGGTTTTCCGATTGGGCGGTTCAAAATAGTGGCGAGCATTATTATATCCAGACGCTTGCTGATATGCGGCTTGTACCGCGATGGAATCCCGAACTAGCGATTGCGCCTCAAATGCAAGCGGAGTTTTTTGGGCGTATTATAAGTGCTGGTAGTAAATTTCAGGAAAACCTCGGTGAAGGAAAACTGCGTGACATTATCCTTGGTGATGGTGAACAAAGCCTTGCTAAGCTATGCGAGTTTACATGCCTGCACTTACCGGGGCCTCTCGACGGCGTTGAAGAGAGTTTAATGGATTTACCGGATGATCTTGACTGCATTGTCGGAGAACAACTCGATAACGATGAAATCGAAGCTGCCTCGCTAATAGCATTCGTTAATTTTGCAATGATTTATAGGATGGCCCCAGATCATTTAGAGTTGGCAGCAAAAGCGCTCAGATTAAGTAATCACACGCTTGCTAATTTGAAAGACGAATCCCAGCTAGTGGCTATTTTAAATGGTCTGGCTACAGCTGCTGCTGTGTCAAGAGATCAAAAGCTGGCCGATGAACTCCGTATTCTTGTGCGTCGTTATCGTCGAGATCCCGAGTATGGTTTCTCCATCGACGAAGCTATTAGGATATGCCTAGTTGCTTCTGCTAGCCATGAGAACCTGAATGATTGGCGACAGTGCGTGGGGGAATGGTTAACTGAGTTTGCTTTTGGTGAATTGGGAAATAATGAAGGAGAAGTGTTTTATTCACGTTTATTGGCATTGTTGCATTCGGTGCCGGAGTTGTGGGTTTCATGTTCTAAAGTAGATGCTGCGCTACAAGCATGGCGATCCCACTGATGCTGCTGCCACGGTTTTTATTGGCACTGCTTTAAGATCTAAATATTAGATTTTCTGAATAGTGGGCTGTTTCAAACACTAGCTTAGATCTTAAGTTGAATTGGATACGTTAAAGCTTTTATATTTTTAGCTAGCTCTTTTTTTTAATTTTAAATTGATCTTGATTCAAATGGTTGCCCATGATGCCTTATCTATAGGCATCATGAGGATGCTCAATTTAATTAGCAGATTTTTTGGTGAGTAGACTGCTATATAGCCAGCTTTTCTTTCAACGATTTATTGCTCGTTAGTTCACGCTGATTACTAGCTTCTTGAGCTGCGATAGGTTTCTTACTCGTTGTATCTATCAAGTGAGGCATTAAGCGTCATGCGTGATACCCCGAAGTGCTTCGCCACCTCCGTTTTTGTTGTAGCTGGGTCAGCAAGCATTGCCTTAGCTAGCTTAACGTCGTTAGCAGTCATCTTTGGCTTGCGGCCACCTTTACGGCCTCTAGCTCTAGCAGCAGCCAAGCCAGCCTTCGTACGGTCCGAGATTAGGTTGCGCTCAAACTCAGCTAGTGCTCCAAAGATGTGGAATATTAACTTGCCACCAGTGCTGCTGGTATCAATGTTTTCAGTTAGGGAGCGAAAGCTAACGCCACGCTCTTCTAGGCTAGTAACAATCTCCACCAAGTCTTTAAGCGACCGTCCAAGCCTATCGAGTCGCCACACTAACAAAGTGTCACCTTCGCGTAGCATGTTAAGGCAAGCATCAAGCTCAGGTCGCTGACGTGTGGTACCAGTCATTTTCTCTTGGTAGATGCGCTCACAGCCAGCCTGCTTCAATGCATCAATTTGAAGCTCTGTGTTTTGGTCTTGTGTTGAAACACGTGCGTATCCAATAATCATAGTTATTGCTCACTTAAGGTAGGTTATATTTACATAGAAAACTTGACGTGATTTCTTTACGCGAAAGGCATAAAAAAAGGCCGAATAATCGGCCTTGGAGAAGTGTTAAGTTAACGGTGGTTTGTTGTAGTTGCTGATGTTTTATGTAGTGAAGGAGTTAAAGCAACTCGTGCATGCTTGGTTTAAGATTGGTTCAATTTGCGCCGCTTAATAAAAGAAGGCAATATCAATAACATATATAAATAAAAAGCAGGGAAGCAAACGGGCAAAGCGAGCATGCCTGCTAATAAGCTGTTAGCCTCTCAAAGGAGTCAGAGTGTATTACCACGTAATAGTAAAACCAAAGTCTGATAAGTTTTATGGTGAGTACAAAACTGATCTCACTAAAGAGCAGCTGATATCAAGGTTTATCGAACCGTACGAACAAGGGGTGCCGATTGTCATAAATGGCAAAACAGTTCAGCCTGATGATATTGAGAGAATAAAGATCTCTGAGAGTGAGCGCACCATAGAGTCTTTTATTCCAAAAATTAGAGCGGAGCATCAAAACTCTTCAGTAGCGATAATTGGTGGCCCGTCGTATACACACCAAGCCATTGGTCGGGCTAAAGACGTCACTGATGACTTTATAGAGGGCCCCGTAGGTTACAAAAAAGCACTTGCAACCTCTCAGTCAACCGATCGAAAATCGAAAGGCTCGCAGCCTACACGAGTATTTATTGTTCATGGCCACGATGAAAGTGCACAAAACAAAGCTGCAAGGTTTGTCGAAAAGCTGGGCTTTGAAGCGATCATTCTCCATGAAAAAGCAAGTTCTGGAAGAACCATTATTGAGAAAATTGAGCATTATTCAGATGTTGGATTTGCCATTGTCTTATACACACCAGATGACGTGGGCAACGTTAGGTCAGAAGCTGAGAATTTGAATGTTCGAGCTCGGCAAAATGTTGTTTTTGAGCATGGCTATCTTATAGGCAGGCTTGGGCGTGAGAATGTTTCTGCTCTAGTTGACGGTAAGTTGGAACTGCCGAATGATATTAGTGGCGTCGTGTATATACCTCTCGATGAGGGGGCTGCATGGCAATTGCAGCTGGCTAAGGAAATGAAACAGTCCGGCTACGACATCGACATGAACAAGCTAATCTGAGGCTAACAAAGCGTTGCACCGGACAAGCCGGTGAACGCGGCGTTATGTGGGCGTTCCCATAGAGAATCCATATGGCATTCAGTGAGTTTGAAGCAAAGAAAATTGAGCGGGCCGCTTTCGAATTTCTGGGAGACCGAAGGCCGCCAGTCGAAATCCGACCCAAGTTAGATTTCGACGTTCGAGTTACTGGCCAAAGCGTGCAGATCGTCGAGATTCATCCACACTTCCGCGAGCCGTCAAAGGTCATTGAGTCGCCGGTGGCAAAAGCTACCTACGTCAAGAAATCTCAACGCTGGAAAATCTACTGGATGCGTAGTGACCTGAATTGGCATTCGTACACGCCAGAACCTGAGTCACGCTCCATTGAAGAATTCTTTGCTATCGTCAATGCCGACGAGAATGGCTGTTTCTTCGGGTAGCACATAACCAGTCATTCAAGTTCGTTCCCGGCCTGGCGGCCGTCCACCGGACGCCCTAGTCGGGCGCCGCTTAATATTGGCGTTATACGTAAAGGTGAGTCATGGAAACTTTTAAAGGCCCTTTGGGAAGCCACAAGAATTTCATTCATCACATAGCGCTAGAAAACTATCAAGAATATAAAATGTTATGTGGCTTGAATGAAGAAAATGGAAAAAATAAAACACCAGACAAGTATAAGGAATTTCGGTATTTTTTAAACGTCATTGAATCTATGAATAACATCTTGGACTACCTGTATTTTGAGCATGAAGATGAAATACAGCAGTCAAGCCTAATAAATTATAAAAATTCAGTTTGGGCTAAGTATCCGGAGCTTGAGGAATTGGCCAATCTGGCTAATGCCTACAAGCACTGCGTAAGAGAAGGTCGAGGTGGAAAAAATATGAATCTACCTTGGGCAAAAGAACTTCAGAAGCCACAACTTAACGTAGATGTAAAAATATCCTCATCTCTAGGTGTTAATACATCAGTAAATTATGAGTTTCCGTGGCCTATTGCTGAGGAGCTATGGTCAAATCTGGTGTACAGAGCTAAGCAGCGTCTCTTGCTGATGCTCCCTCCACTTGTATGCCATCTTGGAACTTCACGTTGTTAACCACGAGGGTCAGTAACGTAAATCCGTGAAGGCGGTTCCAGCGCCTTTGCGCTGTTTCTAGCAGTTTAAACACCATAGCTAGTGTGGTGTTTCTTGAGCCGCAGTTGCGTGTTTTATTAGTGCGTAAACGCACTGTA
>Ga0079226_10000688_pt1 | contig 24543 bp, 24 predicted proteins | sample Poulit2014_FD_76345 | JGI IMG/M metagenome (GOLD analysis project Ga0079226, IMG submission 76345) | Agricultural soil microbial communities from Georgia to study Nitrogen management - Poultry litter 2014 | ecosystem: Environmental > Terrestrial > Soil > Agricultural land | place: USA: Georgia...
CACCAGATAATACGCATTAATCCAGGCAGCAATTGGTACAACTAGACCGATTCCAATTCCTGCACATAAAATAGTGATCATTTCAGCGCTGAAAACTTTTGAGTTAGCAATTTTACCCCAAGAGTAAGATAAATCTTTAAACCAAAGGAGTAATCCCATATACCCTCCAATGAAGGCAAAGAATAATGTATTCGTGTTCGATCCTAAAATATCTCTTCCGATATTAAGTCCAGATGTAAATAGGTCCTTTCTGCCGATGTCTGGATGATGCCTAAAAACTTCACGCATCGGTGAGGTAATGGAAATCGCTACATCTGTGATTGCACCAATTGTACTCATAATAATCACTGCGGCACCGACTTTTACAAAATCAATCCCTAGATACAAGGAGAAAACACTAATCTCATCTATTTCTTCTTCTCCAAAGCCCTGAATCATTGTTTTCTTCGTTACGAAATAAATAAACAGAATTAAAATGATAATTGTAATGATAGTGGCGATAAAGGCTGTAATTGTTTTACTATTGACTTGATTAATATAAAATAGATTTATACTGCTGATGGCGGTACAAGCAATTACTGTTAAAATAATTGGATTGCCTGTAGGGTCTGTCATGATCCATACGGTTAGAAGGACGACAAAAAAGTTCAAGAACAAAGAAATAAATGATCGTGCTCCTTTTTTTCCTCCAATAATAATCATCAGGATGAATAAAATGGCTGTAAGTAACACTAATACATTCATTATTTCGCCCTCTTTCGATTAACGAAAAATATTGAAATATATAATCCGATTGGAATGGTAAGTACGATACCTATCCCTCCTGCAAGCGCCCGTGCTAACTCCAATGAAAGGTTCATGGATAATGTAAACCCTAAGGGAGAATGGTTTTTCAAATATAAGATAAGCATCGGCATCGATCCACTTATATAAGCAAAAAATAAGATGTTTGTCATCGTTCCCATAATGTCTTTTCCAATATCAAGGCCTGAAGTTTTCAATGCTTTTATTGAGATATTATTATCTTTTTCGTAAAGTTCAAAGATCGAAGAGGACATGGTAATCGCGACATCCATCACAGCACCTAAAGAACCAATAAATAATCCCGCGATAAAGACAAGTCGATAAGGACGGGTTAAAAATTGCATCTCCTCATAATAAAGACCTCTCTCAGAAGTGAGCACCATCGCAATATAAGTAATGAGCAGTGCACTAAACGTCCCGAGTATGGTTGCAATAATCGCTGCATACGTCTTTTCATTAAATCCGTTTGTAAATAAAAGGGATAGAACCGTAAATATAACCACCGTGACGGCACATATCCAAAGCAAATTCATGCCTGTGTTCACATTAAGATCAAGCGCGTAAGATAAAATAATCAGATTGATGGCCAAACTAATACTTGCAAAAAAACCTTGTTTTTTACCAACAGCAAGTAAAACGAAAATGAATATCCAGGCTACGATTACGATATACTTATCACGCTTGACATCGGTAATGTCTCCAGTAATAGGTGCCCTCTCTTCTATAGATTGGTCGATGGAAACAAAAACTTCATCTCCCGTTTGATACGCTTGATCATATGCTCCTGAGGTGGAATACTCATTCGTTAAATGAATGATTTCGCCTTTTTTATCTCCGTTTTTCACCTTAGCGGTAAGACTTTGTGTAAATAACTTGTCTTCATTTTCATAGGAGTCCGTCACTTCCGTTATGTCTTCTACTTTTGTTTCAATGATTTTCGCTATCGGTCGATCATAAAAGGTATAATTATAATGAACAAAAATAATCGATGTAACAAAACATAGCATTAAAATAATATAGAAAAGCAGTTGTTTATATGTCATTTGTTTCCACTTCTTTTTCATAACATTCAATAAACTTCTCTCCTCATGGAAAGGAATCGTCATTCGACATCATCCGTAAAACTTATCTTAACATTACTGAAGACAGTGTTCTAATGTATAGCGGTTTCGACGCATGTATTATGCAAAAATGGACAGCAACCTTTTGTAAACGAGAGCCCTGGCTCCTGATGTTTTACAAAGATAAAAGTTTAGGGAATAATTGAAATTGCTACCGTTCTGGAATGATTGGTCGCTGCTTCTTTTTGTTTATACTTCTTTAATAGCTGATCCAATTCAGATTGGAAATTTTCTAATTCATTGTCATTGATATGAAGATCTGCTATAGAAAAGGTAGGTAGCTCTTTTTGATTTTGGTCATTTCTTGATTCATACATTTTAAAACGGTGCATAATAAAAAGCTGGTAATACGTTATAAAATTTACTTTGTCCTCGTAGCTTGCTTGGTGCCAATCTTCCGGTTGAATCGTTAAAGCTTCTTTATTTAAAGTATAAACCGTTTCTTTAACTCCTCTGACTTTATGTTCACTAGCAATACTTAAAAAATTTTCTTTCTTCATACTTCGAATATGCCTGTACAGTGTCGCTTGCGAGACGTCTTCTAATCGATCCACTAACTCTAAAACAGTTAAACCATTTTCATTATTTACTAATTCTAAAGCGATATCAATTCTTATTGGATGACTGAATAATGTATTGTTTATCAAAATGAACAACTCCTTCTAACGATTAATAATTAAATATACATTAATATTATCATATTTAATAATAGTCCTTGAAATTTTTTCGAAACATTGTTATCATTATCAATAATGATAACGATAAAAGTGAGGTGTTAAAGATGAATATAGATTTTTCAGGACTAGAGGATATCGATTTATCATCTTTATTATTAATTATTTTACCTTTCGCTTTATTACATTTTATTCTACTTAGCATCGCTCTTATTGATTTAATTAGGAAAAGAAATCAAACGGAATATTTTTATTTGTGGATTTTTTTGATTACTTTTTTAAATACACTCGGTCCGATTGTTTACTTTATATTTGGAAGGGGACGTAAAGTTGATTGAAATTAAAAACGTAAATAAATGGTATGGCAAAAAACACATTATTAACGATATGAATTTGGAAATTTCGAAAGGGGATTGTGTTGGTTTAATTGGACCAAATGGAGCAGGGAAGTCAACAATTATAAAAATGATTACTGGTAATATTAGCTGCTCGTCGGGAGATGTTTTATATGAAAAACAGCCAATAGATAAACTAAAATCAAAAATAGGTTATTTGCCCCAACATGCCCATTTTAAAGAGTGGATGCACTGTGAAGATACGCTAATATTGCTTGGAGAACTGTCAGGATTAAAAGGAAATGCACTACAAAGCCGAGTAAAAGAAATGTTGAAATTGGTAGGTTTAGAGCAAAAAGCAAAGGAAAAAATCGCTACATTTTCCGGAGGGATGAAACAGCGTTTAGGAATTGCCCAGGCGCTCCTCCATCGACCTGAATTCATTTTATTGGATGAACCTGTTTCGGCACTAGATCCGATTGGAAGAAAAGAGGTTATTCATTTAATAGAAAAAATTCGTGCTCATTCAACCATCTTATTATCAACACATATTTTGGCTGACGCGGAACAGTTTTGTAATCGCTTTATATTCATTAAAGAAGGCAAAATAATAGATGATTTTCATGTGACCGATTTTAACAATAACTATTTTCATAATTTGATGGAAGTAGAAGTGATGTCACCAGCATTAGAAGTGGCCGAGAAATTAAGACAACAATTTCCACAATATGAAGTAAAAACAACGTCCAATCTCATTTCAATCGAATTTGAAGATTTATGGAACCAAAAAGATGACGTTATAAGGTATTTGTTAAATCAAAATATCAAGTTTACGAATGTCAGGATTAAGCGAAAAACGATAGAGGATCATTTTATAGAAAGTGTGGTGTCCATATGAGAAACATAAAGATCCTAACGATGAATGAATTAAAAGAAGCGATAGAAGATATGAAAGTCTTATGGTTGCCTATATTTTTTGCTTTTATCGGATTAACCCAACCTTTAGTCACAAAATATATGGATGTGTTGTTAGCTAATTTTACATCTGGTGATGAAATTATTTTTAATCCAAATAGTCCTGACCCACGGGGGGCTGAAGTGTTAAGTGGTACACTATCTTCCCAATTTGATCAATTAGGTTTGATCATTCTCGTGATTAGCATCATGGGCGTGATTTTGATTGAAAAGAAGAATGGATATATGAATTTTATATTTACTAGACCAGTTAAACCAATGGAATATATTACAGCTAAATTTACGGGGCAAACCATCCTTATCTTCTTTTCAATAAGCCTTGGCTACAGTACTTCTTATCTATATACTGGCATTTTATTTGAGTTTGTAGGTATCCAGCCGTTTCTTTTTAGTCTATTAAATTATTTAGCATGGATAGCATTTATTGTAAGTCTCGTTATTTTATTTAATGTATTAATGAATAAAGCCTTCCTTGTAGCTTTATTTACGATTTTTATTGCATTTCTTCTACGGATGGGCATTCATTATGCCGGTACATTGAAATGGTTGTTTCCCTCCATTAGTGCGCTAAATTCCGTTGAAGTATTAACTGCTGGTACGTATTCAATTGCCGGCTTTATCATCACTTTAGGATGGACAGCAGGGTTATTGTTTATTTCAAACAGACAATTATTGAAAAGAAGATGAGGTGAAAACATGTTAATGATAAAGGATTTGTATTGTTCTTACGGAGAAAAGGAAGTTTTAAAAGGGGTACAATTAGAAGTTGAAAAACAGGAAGTTTGTGGATTTGTTGGAGCTAATGGCGCTGGGAAAACAACGATGCTCAACACGATAGCAACGATGATAAAGCAGAATAAAGGTGTTATTAAGATAAATGAAATCGTTCAATCAGACCGATACGATTATAAATCTAGTTTCTTTTATATACAGGATTCATTGTATGCTTTTAGGGGGGTAACAGGAAAGACTTGGATTAATTATGTACTAAGATTGTATAACATACAGAATGAAATTAAAGTGAATCAGTTAATTGAGGAATACGCTATGGAAAATACGGTGCATGAGAAAATAGAAAGCTATTCTTATGGAATGAAGCATAAATTACTGTTAATTATTGGTTTTACGATTAGTCCTAAATTATTAATCATGGATGAGCCGTTGAACGGATTAGATCCTAAGTCTGTAGTTATGTTTAAAAAACATTTAAATAAATATATTACAGAGGAAAAAGGAACTGTTTTGTTTTCAACTCATTTATTAGACGTGGCTGAGAAAATATGTACCCATGTTGCATTATTAAAGAACGGGCAAATAATCTATAAAAATAGGATTGATGATGTTCTACAGGAAAGAAGTCTGGAAAATCTATATCTGGACTATGATGAAGATGAATAAAAGTTTAATTAACTTTTTCATAAAAGATATGCTTCATATTACAGAATCCAAAGTAGGTAAAGCGGTTTATGTATCGCTGTTATGTTATCTGTTTTTGCAACATGTAGGGTTGATTATTGGCATTAGACTTCTCTCTGATGTATATACACTTTCTCTTTATGGATATATAACAACTAGTTTGACGATAACACTTATTGTCATCTTTCTCTGTAGTCGCACACTCCTGCAGCAAGCGGAATTTGTATTTTTAAAACCATTACCGATATCCAACTTAACCATCCAATTATCAAAAGTTACTTCAATCGGCTCCTTAGTCTTTTTCGCCTTATTGATTGTTCAGTTACCCGTCCTAATAGGACTGATAACGCTTCACTTCAACCATTTTGAGTATGTTATAAATGTTCTCTTATTAATGGTGCTATTATTTAACATACAAATCGTGTTCCTGTTTTTTAGTAATTTCTTCTCTCGCTATATAAACAATACGCTATTTTATTTTTCATTAAATTTTTTATTACTTTTAATTGTAATATTCTACTTTGACGTGAAGGCGTTATTTATTCAATTAATTAACGTATTTGACTCCTTTAATCATATTGATATAAGAACTATAAAAGAAGCGCTTGAATTAATGATTCAACACTTATCAAACGATGCTGTTATAGGAAAAATATCGTTATTTAACATCGCAGCTTTTATTATTTCTTTAGTAAGTTTAACCATTTCACCTTATCTTTTCTCGCTTATTTATTCAGAAATTCATGTGAATAATCATAAGGGATCTTTATCTAAAAAGGAAACTCGTTTTCATAAGGTGGACTTTCTGTTTTATTTTCAGAGAGAGTGGCTTCTTATGAAACATATTCCATATTATGTGCTTCAGATGATCATGATTTTTGCGTTTCCAATTATTATTTCGCTCATCTTTGGCCTGTTTGGTGAAAGGTTGTTGCAATCGATTGATTTTGAATTTATATCTCATCTTCATCTAGAAATTATCTTGCTGTTGTTATTGTTAGGAGCTATTAATAATAACTTGACGGCTACTGTCTTTTCGAGAGAAGGGGAGCATTTCAATCAAATGGAAGGGCTACCTTATAATAAGAAAACGTTTGTACAATCCAAATTCCTTTTCTATTGCGGTTTAAACTTATTGGCATACACCATTGGAATCATTGTACTGTTTTCACTTATTAATTATCCACTTTCTTATAGTTTCTACGTGTTTATGAGTTATTTATTAATTATGATGACGACGGTACTATCTATAAACATGGATTATAACCAACCATTTCTTGACTGGAAAGTACCTGAAGATGCTTTGAAAATTAATCCATATATTGCAATACATTTAATAGTAAATAACAGTATTGTTTTAGTTGGTGGATGTATCGTTTATTTTGTTTTTGAGAAATTAATAATGTGAATCTAAATGGAAAGAGGATTAGCTCCATAAAAAATTCATGTTGCTTGGAATTCCACTTGAGGACATCGACTTTTTTGTTTACAAAAATCACAGTCGTGATATACTTATACATAGATAATAAATATCAGAATATACTATTAAAAACCGTCCCATGCTGGAACATGGAACGGCTCCAATAGACCAACCCCAACAAGAGGGGAAGGCACACTAAGCTAGTAATCCCTCAGTGCGCGGCTAAACGACATGAGGGATTATTTGTTTTTATCGCAGGTTAACTGGCTGTAAAACCCCCACATCAAGAATTCAAGGGTAATCCAAGAGTTGTAAGTGGGGGATAACAGCCAGTAATCGCCCGATTCGTTCAACTAATATTCAGTGGGGGAAGAACGAAAAGCCCCACTGAATAAAGTTTCACTTTATCAGACATTATTAAAACGATTAAAGTCGCAAAAGCAATCATGAGACTTAAGGTTTCAGCAATGTCCATAGGCACCACCCCCTTCATGGGAAAAATCCCAGAAGGAAAACATGTGCCTTAACCCCTCATGCGAAGCCAGTCTATTGTACATATTAGTGTAACATAACAGAACGTATGTTCCTACCTTATTTATTATTTTAGTAAAAGGTGGAATATAAAAAATATTAACGATAAGGAGTATTGCTAAATGAAAGCTATTTTAGTAAAACAGCCAGGCGGTGCAGATCAACTGCAATTGGGTGAACATCCTAAACCAAATCCAAAAGAGAATGAACTCTTGATTAAAGTAGAGGCAGCTGCAGTTAATCGAACAGATATCGTCAATCGAGAGAGCAGTTCTGGCTATTTGGATCACCCCATTTTAGGTGTGGAAGTTGCTGGTATTGTTGAAAAAACGGCAGCTGGAACAAATATAAAAGAAGGTTCGCGAGTGATGGGACTTGTGAACGGTGGGGCATATGCTGAATATGTGGTCATGCCAGCAGACCGAGCAATGATTATTCCAGAAAACTTATCTTTTGAAGAAGCAGTAGCTATTCCAGAAGTATTTTTAACCGCTTATCAAACGTTATTTTGGCTTGGAGACTTGCGTGCGGGCGAAACAGTTTTAATTCATGCTGGTGGTAGTGGGGTTGGAACGGCTGCCATTCAACTTGCGAACCAAATTGGACAAGCAAACGTGATTACAACAGCAGGTTCGCAGGAAAAACTTGATTTTGCTAAGAAACTAGGTGCAGATCATTGTATCAATTATAAAGAGCAGGAATTTGATAAAGAAGTGCTTCAGGCGACAAATGATCAAGGAGTCGATTTGATTCTTGATTTCGTTGGTGCATCTTACTGGAGAAAAAACTTAAATAGTATAAAAGTGGATGGACGCTGGGTGCTAATTGGTGTATTAGGTGGTGCAACAGTAGACAGTGTGAATTTAATGGAGTTAATGGCAAAGCGGATTCAGTTAACCGGAACACTTCTTACTCCTAGAAGTGATCAATATAAGGCAGAACTTACAGACGAATTAATGTCTAAAACTTATGCACTGTTTGAAAATGAAAAAATAAAACCGGTTGTTGACCGCGTCTTTCCTTTAGACCAGATCCAACAAGCACACGAGCATATGGAAAATAATAAAAACATCGGAAAAATTATTTTAAAAGTAAATTCATAAATATAAAAAAGTCAGTTCTCAAGAGAGCTGGCTTTTTCTTTTGTGCGTTTTTTGCATAGATTCTATATATTTTAAATGGAATGCGTGTGACAATCCCTTTCGAAGAGAAATACATTTTTTTGTACACCCTTTTTGTTATCTTAACATTGTAAGGAAAAATAATATAAAAAATGAGAAGGGGAGACTTGAAGTGAAAAAAATATTAGTTGCATTATTTTCATTCATAGTTGTTATAGGATTAGCTGCTTGTAATGGAGAAGACGTGGAAGAGAAAGACGTCAGCTCCGTTGAATCATCAGAGGAAGAAAATGAAGCAGAAGCAGCTGAAGGGGAAGAAGAAACGGAAGAGGCAGATGAGTCAGATGAAGAAGAAAGTGCTGCTGAAGAATTTAACGAGGTTATTGCAGATAATGACAATTTTAAAGCAACATTGATTAGTGTAGAACATATTGTGGATCAAGATTGGGATGAAGAGAAATACGAAATTAAATTTGAAGTTGAAAATAAAACGGATAAAACAGTTGAAGTGCAAGCGAGAGAAGTATCAATTGATGGTAAAATGGTTGATGAATCAATGATTTTCTTAAGTCAAGAAGTATCTGGCGGAAAAATAGCGGATGCCGTTTTAGAAATTCAAAGCTATAGTGGAGACGAACTACCAGATATGGAAGAAAATCTAGAAATGATTCTGCACATTTTTTCATGGGATGACATGGAAAATGAAGAAAATTTTGATGTGAAAATTGAATTCTAAATTAAGACGTGAAAACCCTACATCATGATGCTTGTAGGGTTTTTTAATGTTTTAAAAGTCTTCTCGATTGATAAATGACTATTGATTATCGTCATTTGCTTTTTTATTTATACTGTTTTTTCTAATTTCTGCTATTTCTTGAGGATTTACTGTTTTATTATCCATAGTGTTCCGAATTGTACTCCTTCCGAATCACTTAATACCCCTTCACGAAGTCCATCAGGATGCCTTCCTGCTTCCATTTCCTGCTGCTTTTTTCTAGGCAATTTACATCCACTCCTTTCACACTTAGGTTAAGAAAATAATGGAATGTTATACAAACATATTAGGTTAGTAGGAGTTATACATTATTAAGTTATTTATTAGATGGGTACATCTTAACAAGCATAATCATCCTATTAATGAAAATGGCATTGGCGAGAGGATAATGTTTTTATATTTGTTTGGGTTCAATTTACAACTCGCGCGATAATTTATCTCACTCGCGCATCAACTGGGATTAGTTGATTGTTAGTAAAAGAAGATGAAAAAAGAAATTAGAAAACGACTTGAAAAATTGCAATTCTTTATGTATTGTGACCATAAGTAAAAGTGGAGGTGAGAACGTGAAAAAATTTATTATCTTCATAGGAAGTTTCATCTTTTTGTTCGCTTTTTTTCAAATGGTTTCCGGCCTTATTCTTACATTTATTTATCAGCCTGACGTAGAGGAGGCATGGAATATGAGCGTTGGACTCTCTTCAGAAGTAACAATGTATGAGAATACTGCTATTCCGACGATTATTTTTGCTGTTTTAGCGGCTGCCATCGCTTATTTTGTACCTAAAGCTTTAAGGAAAATGAAGCGCTCTTAATTTTTCCTCGTATTGAAATATATGCAGCAATATAGAAACAATTATGGACTTAATTTACTGATCAGTTGTTCAATTTTTAATTCATTCTATACCTTATAATTTTATAAAAATATAATGATGATCTTCATGTATACTGTTTTGTACCTTAACAAGATATAGAAGGATATTTTACACGTTACTTTCGATTGCCACAATAAGGAGCTTATTCGAAATAAGTTTGATAGAACATTAGAGGATTTATGAATATAATTAATACAAATATAAAAAGGTCACCAGTTGAAAATAAACGCGAATAAACAAAAACAATATGACATTAATTTCAGAGAATCCCTTCCATCATCAAAGTATCAGAATGGAGGTGGGGAATTTAGAAGGTCTAATGTCACAATTACTGATAAAGATGATACAAGGACGTTGTGATCTTTTCCTAAAGTGAAAGCATAAATTAGAAAATCCTAAAAAACATGCTTACTGTAAAAAAGATTATTTGAAAGACTATTGTATTACAAGAGGTCAGTTAGTATAAAGAAAAGGAACAGGATATGAAAAAATAACGGTTATCAAAGATTTGTTGTTTCAGCAAAATAATTTTTGATAACGGAATTGGAGGAAGATGATGGACTTAGAAGAATTACGCTTAGATTGTGCGATTAAGCAAAAGAAAGGGTTACATTTTATATTAGCGTCAATCATTATTTGGTGTGCTATCTTTGTTATTCATTTAACGCCACTACCTATGTTGACAAAGAATTTATTGACATTTTGCTTTGTGGCACCTTTAATGCCTTTAGCATTTTTGGTATCAAAAATCATAAAAGTTGATTTTCAAAACAAGGCTAATCCTTTGACTAATTTAGGACTCTTTTTTTCTGCAAATCAAATATTATACTTATTGATTGCCATGTGGGTATATCCGACAGTGCCTGAAAAAATGTTAATGATATTAGCTATAATTTTTGGTGCACATCTTTTACCTTACGGATGGTTATATAAATCCATGTCGTATATGGTTTTTGCTGTGGCTATCCCAGTTTTGTCCCTTTTAGTTGGTATAAATTTTGAACCATACATACTAGCAGGCATGATGATCCTAATAGAAATTTTGTTCAGTATTAGCCTGATTGTTGAGAATAAAAAACTACAAATAGATAAGTATAGCTACAGTTCTGATTATAGCGTCTAGAGGATCTTTATATCTCTTTCCGCCAACGAGTCAGATTGTAGGTATCTTATTATAAGGAGGTGTTATTTTAAAAAAAGAAGTGAACAAAGATTTATTTAAAATCGTATCCCTGACGGTTGTAGGTGTATTTTTTATATTAATGATTCCATTTCTCTTTTTTCTCTATTTATAATGATCTTATAGGGGTGGATGTTACGAATAATTATTTGAATAATGAAGATTTAAGGTTGCTATTTTGAGTATAGAATTGCTTTATAAGAGCTGAAACTCCCCATATTAAACATGAGCTCGACTATGAGATGGCTAATACGGAAGTTTAGAATATAGGATTCCACCATCTTTTCCGAATAGAACCTTTGAAAGGATGATAAATTTGGTTAAAATGCCTCGACTTTTATTGTTTGCTTTGTCAACCAGTGCTCTATCGATGGGAATGTATGCTTATCGCAACTATACAAACCAAAAAGTAGGATTTGGTATAATACTTTCATTGTTATGTCTCTTCTTTGTCGGTTTAGTTATTTGTGGATTTGTTAGAAATAAAAAGATTGATAATAAAGAAGCTGAATCCTAATTGATAAGTGAAGGTTGTTAAGGGATTTTCAACTTATATTCATAAGTAAAGGACGTTGAGCATAAATTTTATATATTGCTTAGAATGGTGGTGAATCACGTGTTAGATATTATTATTGCGTATCAATGGGAAATTTTTATTTCGTTAGAAGTATTATCAGTTATTGCACTTTTACTTTTTGGTGTTGTTCGCTATTTTATGGATAGAAAAAGAAGTAGCCGGTTTTTTATAGGAGCTTTCTTAGTTTTTTTAGCGTTGGAAGCGATTTTGGCTTTGATGATTTACCAGTCTACGGGCGAGATTTCAACGTTTCAGATAGTTATTGCGGTTTTTTTAATTTATGCTTGTACATTTGGTATTATTGATTTTATGAAATTGGATCGTTGGATGCGGCAAAAAATCGGCGCTTGGCGTGGTATAGAACTTTTAACAGAAAAAGATTATCGGATTATGGAAAGGAACAAAGATCCAAAGTATTTAGCTAAGAAATATCGTTGGAGCTCTACTATCCATTTGATTGTATTTGTCATCATCCAATCGATTTTTTGGATGTATGGAACAACTGATTTTGATGACATGGTAAGTTATATAAAAGATCCATCATGGATTGAAGCGGGTACACCAGAGGAATCTCCATATCCGAATGAAACGGTCTATTCGATTGGAATGATCTGGGGAATTATATTCATTGTCGATTTTATTTGGTCATGGTCCTATACGTTTTTTCCAGCAAAACTCAAGGAATAAAATACGTTTACTGATCTTTTGGGATAAATAACCGAATTGAAAAGAAAGTTCTTCTAAAAGTCATTCATCTCAAGAATAAGTGACTGACTGTCAGTAAAAGTTCCTCCAATGGTCACTTAAGTAATCGGACAAATGAAACATCCTATCTATAGGACTACTTTCCATAAATAAAATTCATGATTTGGTCAAGCCTCGAATATCTATAAAGAAAGATAGTGAAGTGCCCACGTATACCGTAAAGTGGGTGTCACGGAACTTTTCTTAATAGTAGTAGGGGGAAAAATCATGTTGCAATCGATATTAGAACTTTTTACAACGGCAGAAAAAGCGGAAGCGATGCTGTCAAGTCCGATTATCGAACTTATTTTTACAACTTTATTCGTCTTATTTGCTGTGACATTTGCTATCCATTTGGCGATTTACATAAAAATTAAAAAAGTCCGTAACTATTTAAAAGATACGAACCGCATGGATATTGAACCGCTTCAAACGTTTAAAAAGGACTTTGACAGGCGGCAATCAAGTGAATCCATTAAAGTGGAAACTTTTGTAGAAGAAAAGTTTTCAGGTTGGCGTCTTTTTAATATACCGGTTATCAGTCTCATTAAATTAGTGCAAATGACAGTATCTGTCTTCATATTACTTGGGGTACTTGGAACGTTTATCGGGTTAACGATTTCTTTAGGGAGTATCAATGCTGGTGGAGATCAGCTTGTAGAAAATGTCGCGGGTGTCCTGTCTGGAATTGATATTGCTTTTTATACTAGTATCGTTGGGATGGGCTTTTCGCTAATTATGACCGTGCTTGTGAAAGCATTCAATACAGAGTACATGTTGACGGATTTAATGTTATTAACGGAATCAAACCTTGAAGGTCATGAACAGCAGGGGATGAACCGGATAATTGAAGTGTCTGAAGCGATCAATCAATCCATACAAAGTTTACAAGAAACTAATCAAGATTCACTCCAGAGTATCGAGGAATCGTTCACTGGTTTTAAAGACTATACGGCGGGTCTTGAACAATCTGCAAAAGATTTGGCAGCCTTTAACGAAGGGCTTTCCAGTAATCTTGAACATTTTCAAGAATTATTCGATCAAATGAAGGCCGTGACAGACGGATTTTCAAAAGGCACTAAGGAACTTAATAAAAATTTTGATTCGTTATTTTCATATTTTAAAAAAGCGGACCAAAGAAATGAGCGTCTACTAAAGTCATTTGAAAAATCTACTGGCAAAATGGAAGAAGTTTCTCAAGCGCAAATTGACAGTTTAAGCGGTTTTAACGAGTCCGTGGGAGAATTGAAAAACTTTACATTAACCCTTTTAAATGAACAAGAAGAGGTTCACTCGGCGTTAGCAAAAATAATGAGTGAAGCGGAAGATATAGCTAATACGATGGATGCTCATAATAAAACATTTAAGGAAGTTTTTGGTACCGATTTAAGTGCGGAGCTTTCCGGGATTAAAACCTTTTTAGGTGAACTTCAATCGAGCTTTGAAAAACTAGGAGGGTCTGTGGAAACCCTTCCTCAAGCTTTGGATGTGATTAATCAAACACAAGCAGAACATAAAAATTTACTTTCGACTCGATTTGCCGAATTAAAGGAATTCAATCGTAAATTCAGTGATCATTTAATCAATCATACAAGAGAATCGGAAAACTTCGAAAAACACCTTCGTGACGCCTCGTCAACTTATGAACAAATGGCGATCGGCAGTAAACAGCTTATTCATGAAATTAAAGAGACGTCGAATCAAATCAGTCGTGAGTTTTCCCAGCGTAATGAGCATTTAGATGCCAATCTCGATATGGTAAAAGATACTCTTTCCAATTATGTCGCTAATTTAGAAGGAACACTCGGATCAAAACTGGATGCAGTTATTCGTAACATAGAGGATTATATGAATCGAACGAGTGGTGGAATAAAACGGGAATTTTCCGATATACAGCGTCAAACAGAGGATATGCAACAGAATCAAGCTCGTGCGACTCAGCAGTTGCTTGGTGATTTAGGTCGTGAGATTCAAATGTTAAATCGTCAGCTTGAACAATTGGGAAGGCAAGCACAAACAGTCCAAATGGATCGTCGGATAGGGATGAGCCGTAATGAATACTAAATATCAGAAACTTTTTAAAGGTGAACAGGAGGAGGGGCAGTTTTGGCCATCTTTTACCGATTTATTGACAACGATTTTATTATGTTTTATGTTGATTTTTATTATTATGATGGTCATTAAATCCTTGCAAATCGAGGAAATGAAAAAAACGCTGGATCAAATTATGGGTGTTCGTTCTCAGCTTGTCAGTGAATTGAAGACCGAATTTAGTGATTCGGCATATGGAATTGAGGTGGATGAGAATACAGGTGCCATTATTTTTAATACAGAAATCCTGTTTGGGTATGATGATGACGAATTAAAAGAAGAATCATTTACTTTTTTAGATGAATTTGTCCCAAGGTACTTGGATGTGTTACTGGAAAGTGGATATGAGGATTATATCGCAGAAATTATTATTGAAGGACATACAGATCGGGATGGGGATTATTTATATAATTTAGAACTTGCTCAAGACCGGGCTTATAGTGTTGCGTCATATATTTTAAGTGATGACTTTCCTTATAAAAATATCCAACAAGAATTGGAAGAAAAATTAACAGTTAATAGTAAATCTTTCTCCGATTTTCGTACGGATGAAGATGGAGAATATAGTGCCGATGCATCGCGCAGGGTGGAGTTTAAATTTCGTTTGAAAGATGAGGAAATATTGAATAAGACACGCGAGTTGTTGGGTAGTAACTAAGTGCAGGTACTGGAATAATTTTAAATTGTTCCAGTACCTGGCACTTTTCCGAAGAGAGTACTTCTCCTGGCAGTCTTTTGATGATTAATAAAATTTCTTACCGTGAGGAGTGCTCTCTCGGTACTGAATGTTCGAATCCGCATACGAGTTAACCGTTAGAGGTGCTCTTACGGTAGAAAAAGTCCCAATCCGCATACGAGTTAACCGTGACACACTCTCTCACGGCAGTATTTTTAATGTTCTAGTGAATTTCTTGCCTTGATTCATTTTCATTAAACACGCTAGTAGAACCTATGTATCTATTTTACTACCTGATGAACCGCATGCCATTCGGATGTCTTTTTCCCATGTAAAATCCATGGGGAAGGCAGCTTGAACGCATGATTTTCAGGCAAAAGTGCCGCTTCTTCTTTCGTTAAATCTTTCCATATATAGGTCTCATCTTCATGCATCTCTGCTAGTTTACGGTAATCCCTTGTGACCGTTTCCCATAATCCTTTTTGTTTTGTAAAATCACTCCAGGGATAAATCATATGTAGAAAGTGATATCTTTTGCGATCTGGCTTTGTTATGAGACATCTTGTTTTGGAATCATTTTCATAAAACTTCCAGTATTCCACTTCATCCTCTTTAAAAAGCTGCTCTGAAGCAGGAAAAGGATAGAAGCATTCATAAGGAAAAATTCCTTCAGATTGAATAAACAGTTTTTCAAGCCACTCTTTTTTACGAGCTAATTTGGTGACCGGATTCCATAATGGTGCTCCAGACTCTAACATCGAAACGTCTTTTGTCATCGCTCCGTGTAACATGATATGAGTAGGAAGTCCAAGTTTCTCCAAAACTCGTCGTGCTGGTAGATTATCTTCCTGTGTATTGGCACCAATCCATTTGATATGATCATCATTTAGAGCTTCGTGAATAACATGTTCCATGAGCTCTGTCGCTAAATCCTGACCCCGGTATCGGCGGTCACTTCTCAGTCTTCCAAGCATTGCATACTGTTCTCTGTATATTGAGTAGCCACCCACACTAGCTAACTGCCCGTCCAAAAACAGTCCATATAAGATGTTGCCACCTGTAGTTAGATTTTGAAATACACGACCTACATAGTCATTTTCTATTCCTGTATCCATCGTTGTATAAAGTGAATAATCATTAGCATGTAGACGTCGAATCGTTTTAGTCATAAGTTGTCACTCCATTATTTTCTCATTGTTTTTACTTGCAAGTATAATAAAAAAGCTAACCGATTTCCACTGTGTTAGCTTTTCATAGGCTTATTCCATGTTACAAAAACATTTCTAAATGGAATCCTATTACATCAATTCAGTTATTTTGCACCATACTTAACAATTACATTGACATATTAACAAAAAATCATATAAAATAAATGTAATTTACAAAATAATCGGAAATATTAAATGGAGGAGATGTATCGATGGATTTTAAACAAAAAACAGTTGTGGTTACTGGGGGAGTGTCTGGTTTAGGTGAGGCAACTGTCCGAATGGCTCTTTCTAAAGAAGCAAATGTTGTCGCTTTGGATGTCAATGAAGAAAAAGGGAAAAAGCTGCAAGCAGGGCTTGGCGAAAACTTTCTTTTTTTATCTGCAGATGTCACTAGTGAGGAGAGCGTCCAGTCGGCTCTTGATGAAGTGAAAAGCCATTTTGGATCCATACATATTTTAGCGAACTGTGCGGGGATTGCTGAAGCTAAAAAAACATTAGGGAAAAAGGGACCACATGATTTAAATGCTTTCTCAAAAGTGATTCAGATTAACCTTATCGGAACATTTAATATGATACGATTAGCCGCAGAGAAAATGGCAGTAAATACACCGAATGAAGATGGAGAAAAAGGGGTAATTATAAATACAGCTTCTGTTGCAGCATATGATGGACAAATCGGTCAAGTAGCTTATAGTGCGTCTAAAGGCGGAATTGTTGGAATGACACTGCCAATTGCCCGGGATCTTGCGGAACATGGTATAAGAGTCGTGAGCATTGCACCTGGCGTATTTAACACACCGCTTTTTGCGAAATTACCTGATAAGGCAAGAGAAGCCTTAGAAAAAATGACGCCATTTCCACCTAGACTTGGACATCCAGAAGAATACGGGAAAATGGTAGCGAGTATTGTAGAAAATCCAATGCTGAATGGTGAAGTAATCCGTCTTGACGGGGCAATTCGTATGCCACCTCGTTGATAACGAGAAATTTTCCTATAAAATGAAAGCGCATTCTTTGGGTGGTATGCTAAAACTGTATTAATAAAGGGAGGTGAGATCATGCTAACTAGGCCTTTTTTAAAAGAAGAGCATGAGATGTTCAGAAAATCTTTGAGACAATTTCTCGAAAAGGAAGCAAGTCCTTATTTAAAAGAGTGGGAAACAAATAAAGAAATCCCGAGATCTTTTTGGAAAAAGGTTGGAGAGCAGGGTTTTCTATGTCCACAAGTGCATGAAAAATATGGAGGATTGAACGCAGACTTTGGTTATGCGGCCGTATTAGCAGAAGAATTTGACCGAATTAGTGTCGGCATGGTTGGTTTCAGTCTGCATAATGATATTGTTATTCCTTATATCGAATCCTTAGGTACAGATGCGCAGAAACAGCGCTGGCTTCCTGGTGCAATAAGTGGTGATCTTATTTCAGCGATTGCAATGACGGAGCCTGGAGTAGGTTCTGATTTAGCTGCTGTTCAAACGACAGCTGTCAGGGATGGAGACCATTATATCGTTAACGGTGAAAAAACATTTATTACGAATGGCTACACTGCGGACATTGTAGTTGCGGTTTGTCGCACTGATCCAAAAGCAGAACCGCCACATCGCGGTATAAGTTTATTAGTTATAGAAGCAGATACCCCAGGATTTACGAAGGGCAAGAAACTAAAAAAGTTGGGACAGCACGCGAACGATACATGTGAATTGATTTTCGAAGATGCTCGTGTTCCAGTGGAAAATCGATTAGGCGAAGAAGGCCAAGGGTTTTATTATTTAATGGACCATCTCCAGCAAGAACGCCTTCTCGTCTCGATTCAAAGTATGGCTTCTGCTGAATTGATGTTAGAAGAGACGATAGACTATGTAAAACAGCGAAGTGCTTTTGGCAAGCAAATCAGTCAATTTCAAAATACTCAATTCAAATTAGCAGAATTACAAACAGAGGTAGAAATAGGGAGGGTATTTATTGATCGCTTGATAGAAGCTCATATGAAAAATGAGGAAATTGTCACTCAGGTCTCCATGTCGAAATGGTGGACAACAGATTTAGCTAAAAAAATAGCTGCTGAATGCCTTCAATTACATGGCGGTTACGGCTATATGGAAGAGTATGAGATTGCAAGAAGATACCGGGATGTTGCTGTCTCATCCATTTATGCAGGATCGAATGAGATTATGAAAACGATTATCGCTAAAAATATGAATCTTTAATAGATAGTCACATAGACTTAGATAATCTTACTTAATCAAAAAAACTATATTAAACAAAACAGGAGGAATTGCATGCCACTAGAATCCATACGTGTCTTAGATTTAACACGATTATTACCAGGTCCATATTGTACGATGCTACTTGCTGATTTTGGTGCTGAAGTGATTAAAATTGAAGAACCAACTATTGGAGATTATGCACGTTCTTTTGAGCCTGCTGTTGATGAAGATAGTGCGATGTTTCATTCACTTAATCGTAATAAGAAAAGTGTTTGTCTTGATTTAAAATCGGAAGAAGGGAAAAATACCTTTCTACGAATGGTGGATGAAGCAGATGTCATTGTTGAATCATTTCGTCCTGGTGTAATGAAGAGACTTGGCCTAGATTATGAAACGTTAAAAATCAGAAATCCATCCATCATCTTTTGTTCGGTTACAGGCTATGGACAAAATGGTCCTTATGCAAACAGACCAGGACATGACGTGAATTATTTAAGTTATGCAGGGTTACTTGATCTAATAGGACATCCAGATGAAAAACCAGTCATCCCAGCTGCACAAATTGCGGATATAGGAGGAGGTGCTTATCCCGCCACTGTTGGTATTTTAATTGCTTTGTTCGAGCGAGAACAGTCAGGAGAGGGACAATATATCGATATCTCGATGTTGGATGGTGTTATTTCTTGGTTGCAAATGACACTACCGAACGTACTCATAGGAAAACAGCAACCAGAACGTGGAAATGAAATGTTAACAGGTGGTAGAGCTTGTTATTCGGTTTATGAAACGAAAGACGGGAGATATTTATCTGTTGGTGCGCTTGAGATGAAATTTTGGAAAGCGTTTTGTGAAACAATTGGTCGAAAAGACTTCATCCCTTTAATTGAAGCACCACTACATGAGCAACATCGCATGAAATATGAAATTCAAACGATTATTTTGGAAAAGACGTTAGAAGAATGGATGGATTTATTTTCGGAAGTAGAGGCTTGCGTTTCACCTGTTTTAACTCTAGAAGAAATGATTGATAACCCACAAGTTTTAGCAAGAAATATGATTCAAACACTGCACCATGAAACATTAGGAGATTTACCAGTTATAGCTAACCCAATTAAACTATCAAAGACACCTTCAAAAGTAAAAAGCAGAGCCCCAAAGCACGGCGAACAGACAGATGAGTTTCTTCCTATGAAAAATAAATAAATAAAACCATAAAAGGAGATGGTTCAAATGATGAACACCCCATTAACCATTACATCGATGATCGAACGTGCAGAAAAATATTTCCCAAAAAAGAAAGTGATTTCGCGGACACATGAGGGCATCCATGAATTAACCTATAAGGAAATTGGTGAACGAACCCGGAGCTTATCAAGTGCTTTAGAAGAACTCGGTGTAAAAAAAGGTGATCGCGTTGGTACACTTGCTTGGAATCATCATCGCCATTTAGAAGCTTATTTTGCGATTCCATCAATGGGTGCAGTCCTTCATACAATTAATATTCGCTTGCCGGAAGAACACCTCATTCATATTATTAATCACGCAGAAGATAAAGTTTTATTAATCGATTCAGATTTTTTGCCACTAGTTGAAAAAATTTCAGATAAAATTGATTCCGTAAAAGCCTTTATTGTGATGGGAGCGGACTATTCCGTCCCTGAGTCAACCTTAGATCCGCTTTATTCTTATGAACACCTAGTTACTGAAGGAGATGAATCTTACGAGTATAACGTAGAGTTAGATGAAAATGATCCAGCAGGAATGTGCTATACTTCCGCAACGACAGGGAAACCTAAAGGTGTTGTTTATTCGCATCGAGGAATTGTCCTCCACAGTATGTCTTTTAGTATGGTTGATACTGCTGCTTTGTCCGAGACGGACGTTGCGATGCCTGTTGTACCGATGTTTCACGTTAATGCATGGGGAATGCCGTTTGGTGCAACATGGCTTGGCTCTACTCAAGTTCTTCCAGGTCCAATGGCGACACCAAAAATACTTGCCGAGTTAATTGAAACATATAAAGTAACAGCAACTGCAGGTGTTCCAACAATTTGGCTTGGTCTCTTAAAAGAAATTGAGACAAAAACTTATGACTTATCGAGTTTACGCTCTATTCTTTGTGGTGGATCGGCTGCACCGGAAGGACTTATTCGTGCGTTTGAAGAAAAACATGGAATCCCTTTTATTCATGCGTATGGTATGACAGAAACAACCCCACTTGTGACACTAGCTCGACTTAAAAGTTATCAGACAGATTTACCTGCAGGCGAACGGATGAAGATTAGAAAGAAACAAGGATTAGTAGTGCCAGGGATTGATATTAAAGTTGTTAATGAAGATGGGGAAGTAAAATCAAATGGTGAGGATATGGGGGAACTTCTTATTCGTGGACCTTGGATAGCTGATGAATATTATAAAGATGAGGAAAGAAGTGCGGAAGCCTTTCGAGATGGCTGGTTGCATACAGGTGATGTGGTAACCATCGATGAGGAAGGAAATATTGAAATTGTTGATCGGACGAAAGATTTAATTAAAAGCGGGGGAGAATGGATTTCTTCTGTAGAGTTAGAAAACGCCTTGATGGGTCATGACGGCATTTTTGAAGCGGCAGTTGTATCTGTACCACATCCAAAATGGCAAGAACGCCCAGTTGCCTGTGTTGTGTTACATGAGGGAGTAGACCTTTCAAAAGAAGAAATTATGGAATTTTTAAAACCAAAATTTGCTAAATGGTGGCTGCCTGATGATGTGCTTTTCATGGAAGATATACCGAAAACATCCGTTGGTAAATTTTTAAAGCGTGTGTTACGTGATCAAGTGCGTGAGCATTATTCGGTAGGAAAGTAAATTAAACTTAGGAAGGTGCAGGAACGTTCACCACGCTCTGCACCTTCCTTTAATCTTGCTTATTTTAGAATAACTATTTCATGCTCTATTTAGGGGGATTTTTTAGACATAAATGATATTATTTAGAAAGGAGATGAAACTTTTTGAATATTTGAACGTAAACTAATGTAAGAACATATATAAAGAGGTGAGGGGATTATGCAATTACATTGGTATGATTGGATCACACCAACGACTCCGTTTGCTTCCGTTTTTATCGGTACTCTCTTTATTTTATTTCTTGCGTTAATTGTCTGGCAGGATTCAAGGAGTTTTAAAACAACAGGTATGGTTATTTTAGCTGGATTTGGAATCCTTTTTATCAGTGTAACTGTTTTAACCAGTGTCGGGTTTTATGGATAACGACGAACTGATGCTGTATGGGAACTTATATAATTAAAATAAGCTTATACGCTCTTTGTAGTGGGCTACTTTTATTTTTAGCTATTATTGTGAAAAAATTATCATATCTCATATAATAATAATTCCGCTTATAAAAAATTAATGATATAGTATTAGTGAAAGGTTACAAAAAATCCATCCCGTTAATTAGAGGATACGGAATTTGTTGGAGGTTATTTTATGTTCGCAACCGATGATAGCTTAGCACTACACACGGATTTATATCAAATTAATATGGCAGAAACTTACTGGGCAGATGGTGTGCATAATCGAAAGGCGGTATTTGATTTATATTTTAGAAGTATGCCTTTTAACAATGGATATGCTATTTTCGCAGGATTAGATCGCATCATCGATTATGTGAAAAATCTCAAATTTCACGAGTCTGATTTAGCTTATTTAAAAGATGAACTAGAGTATAAGGAAGACTTTTTGGAGTATTTAAGTACCATCCGATTTACTGGAAACATTAAATCTGTTTGTGAGGGAGAAGTTGTTTTTGGCAATGAACCATTACTACGGGTTGAAGCCCCACTGGCTGAAGCGCAGCTACTCGAGACAGCTTTACTCAACATTGTGAACTATCAAACATTGATTGCTACCAAAGCGGCCAGAATAAGGCATATTGTTGGAGATGATCCTCTAATGGAATTCGGTACTAGACGTGCTCAAGAAATGGACGCAGCACTATGGGGGACACGCGCCGCTTATATTGGTGGATTTAATTCGACAAGTAATGTACGAGCTGGAAAATTATTCGGTATACCTGTTTCTGGAACACACGCCCACTCAATGATTCAAGCATATAAAGATGAATATATCGCCTTTAAAAAATATGCAGAAAGACATAAAGACTGTGTATTTTTAGTGGATACGTATGATACATTGAAATCAGGTGTTCCTAATGCAATTAAAGTAGCGAAAGAACTCGGTGATCAAATTAATTTCCTTGGCATTCGATTGGATAGCGGTGATATGGCCTATCTTTCCAAAAAGGCACGAAAAATGCTGGATGATGCCGGCTTTACTGAAGCGAAAATTTATGCTTCAAATAATCTAGATGAAGAGACCATTTCCAGTTTACAAAGTCAAGGTGCAGAAATTGATGTATGGGGTGTCGGTACAAAATTAATCACAGCTTATGACCAACCAGCTTTGGGTGCTGTATATAAAATTGTTTCGATTGAAAATGATGATGGAAAAATGGAAGATACAATTAAAATTTCTGCTAACCCGGAAAAAATGACAACTCCAGGAATGAAAAAACTATATCGAATTATTAGTAAGAGCGACTATCACTCTGAAGGGGATTATATTACGATGGAAGATGAGGATCCAAATGAAGAAGAAGAAATAAATATGTTCCATCCGATTCATACATATATAAGTAAGATGGTTTCTGATTTCAAAGCTAAGAATTTACATCACGATATTTTTGAAAACGGAAAATTAGTATATGAATCTCCAAGTTTAGATGATATGCAAAATTATGCTTATGAACAGCTTGGGTTGTTATGGGAAGAATATAAACGTACGATCCGTCCTGAAAAATACCCCGTTGATTTAAGTGAAAAAACATGGAACAATAGAATGAGGAACATTCGAGAAGTGCACGAAAGTGTTAAAAAATTAAAATAACAAAAGATTGTTAAACCTTTTAATTATGTCTTTTTATACCAGTTTGAACTCTATTCTTTTATGAAGTGGAGGTGGACTGGTATTTTTATTTCAATGAAATAAAATTGGCATTATGCAACTTTTGTTGAAAAAAATCGAAAAAAGGAATATAATGTTAAATTAACTTATGCATTGTTTATTATATGCAAATGTATGAGTAATTATGGCCTTTTTTGGTGTAATATAGTTGTGATCCTTCCTAGAAATGGATGAAAACCTAAAGGTCACGGGGAAATTTTGAGGTGTTGAGTTTGAGTAAAACTGTTGTGAGCCGTTCGATTACATGTTTGTTAAATAGTACATTATCTTCCTTGCAAACGGTTATTTTTGTTCCCCATACAATAAAAAAACCTACATTATTAAGAGAAAAACATTTTGAGTTCAAGTTTGGGGTATCTATTAAAATTGTAGGTGATATTAAAGGGAAATTAGTTATGACAGGGGAACCTGCAAGCTTTGGCTATATTGGGGAGAAAATGTTTGGCAAAACTATTCAGTCAGGGATGATTCCATCTTTTACTGGTGAATTAGCTAATATCCTAGCGGGACGTTTGTCTGAGTATATTAAAGAAGATGGTATTGCGATTAATATTACGTATCCAACCATCATAGAAAAGGGAACTATGATATCCGGTTATAAACAGGGTTTGAATGTCCCTGTACTGTTTCCGGATGACATAGGGTTTGAAATATATTTATTGATTAATTAGTGAATCAATTTCATAATTCAAATGAAATTAATAAAATCCGAACATTTTTTGCTGTTTAAATATCGTTGATTTCCACTACAGGCGGACGCTTTCCGCGGGTGGCTGGTAAGCCTCCTCAGGCTACGCCTTACGGGG
>Ga0079226_10000690_pt1 | contig 24533 bp, 22 predicted proteins | sample Poulit2014_FD_76345 | JGI IMG/M metagenome (GOLD analysis project Ga0079226, IMG submission 76345) | Agricultural soil microbial communities from Georgia to study Nitrogen management - Poultry litter 2014 | ecosystem: Environmental > Terrestrial > Soil > Agricultural land | place: USA: Georgia...
GGAGCGCACCGCGAGCGGGACGGCCGTGAGCGCCGTGAGCGTGACCAGCAGCAGCGCCAGGGTCGCCCACAGGTGATGGCGCGCCAGCCACAAATGATGGCTTCGCGCTACGCCATCGACGGCCAGGCCGCGCAGCGCATGCAGCACCGCCAGAACAGCCATGATCGGCAACAGCAGCAGGCCGATGCCAAACCACAGCAACAACAGCATGCAGCCGGCAAGCAGATAACCGCCGGTGACACCTGGTGCAAGGATCCTAGCTCGAGCTGCCATGGTGGTTCGCACCGGCCGGCATGGGCATGGCCTTGTTGTCCACCAGCGCCAGGACGCCGCGCACCAGGCGATAGATGAACCAGATGGCGACGATGCCAAAGCCGATGAAACCGATGAACACGAACGCCAGGGGAATGCAGATGACCGCCCACAGCAGAGAGTACCAGAAGGTGCGCAGCAGCCAGCGATGATGGCTGGCGATGATGGCATCGCCGCCTTCGGCATATTTGATGTGATTGATGATGACGCCGGCGATTGCGGTCACGCCGTTGAAGAACGCCAGGCCATGCAGGATGTAGGCCAGCCACAGGATGTTGCGATCACTGCCGGAGCCTGCCGTGCGATTGCTGATAGATTGATTCATGAGTCCACCTTGTGTAAGCGCAGGCTGAATTGTACGCAAATGACTGCCTGCATGCGCCGTGCACGCAAGGCGGATGCGCCCGAGGGGGAGTTTTGCATGGCTGCGCTTGTGCCGGAGACAACCATGACGCTAGGCTATTCGCGAACATGGACATAACGAACCGTGCCTGCGGGGTATGCAATTGCGAACGGTTGGAGAGAATGCATGACAAACGACGGCATCATGATGCAGCTTGAGCATCTGCTGCAACAACAAGACAGGGACAACGGCAACGAACAGGTCCTGTTCCGTGATTTCGTGGCGGCCTATTTCCGGCAGATGCGGGCTGAACAGCTGGGCGAGCGCACGGCTGAGGAATTGCTGGCCGTGGCGCAGACACACTTCGAGCTCGCCCGCGAGCGTGCCGATGCCGTGGCCGCAGTCCGCATCGTGCCGCTGCAGGATTCCCGTCACGGTTGCGATCTGGCGCTGCTGACGGTGGCGCGGGACATGCCGTTCATCGTCGAAACGGTGCGCATGGCCGTGCGCAATTCCGGGGCGGCAATCGATTGGGTGATCCATCCGGTTCTGCACCTGGAGCGTGATCAGCAGGGCAGGTTGACGTCGGTTGCCAGCGTCGCCGAACAAACCCACGGCGACAGCGATGAATCCCTGCTGTACATTGAATTTGCCGCATCGACAGGTTTCGCTCAGACGGCGCTGGTCGAGCGCGTCGAGGCCAATCTGGGCGATTTGGCCATTGTCGTGGCTGACTACCAGCCGATGCGCGAGCAGCTGCGCCACGTCATGGCCGAACTGGAGGCAGCGGCCGGCGCCAACCGTGAAGAATGCGCGGAAGTGCAGGCGTTCCTGGACTGGCTCGACGATCACCATTTCACGTTTCTTGGCTATCGCCTGCGCACGATCGAGACCGGCGATGGCGATGCAACCATGGTGGACGTTCCCGGCTCCAGCCTCGGCCTGCTGCGCGAAGAGCGTCCGTACATCGACCCGGATGGCTATGTGGCGCCGGCGGAGGAACTGGACAAATATGTCCGCTCGTCGCGCATTCTGGTGGTGGCCAAGGCCAATGCCCATGCCTGGATTCATCATCCCGAGCCGATGGATGTGATCGCGGTCAAGCACCTGGACGGCGCCGGCCAGGTGCTCGGTGCGCACCGCTTTCTCGGCCTGTTTTCGGCCAAGGCTTATGCCGCCAGCCCGCGCGACATTCCGGTGCTGCGACACAAGTTGAGCAATGTCGTGCAGCGGGCGGGATTCAAGCCGGGCTCGAATGATGCCAAGACGCTGCGCTATATCTTTGCCACGCTGCCGCGCGATGAGCTGTTTCAGTCCAGCGAGGATGAGCTGTTCACGACCGCGCTCGGCGTCCTGGCGATGCGCGAATCGGCGCCGCTGCGGCTGTTTTTGCGGCGTGATCGCTATGGGCGTTTTTATTCCTGCCTGGTGTACATCCCGCGGGATCGCTACAGCTCGAATCTGCGTCGCATCCTGGCGCGCGAGCTGGAGCGCCTGCTGTCCGGCGAGGCGAGCGAAGCCGACGTGATGATGCTGCGCGGCGGCCGTACCCGTCTGCATTACCTGATTGCCACCCAACCGGGGGCGGAGCCGATGACTGCTGACGCGATCGAACAGGAACTGCGGGTCGCCACGCGCTCGTGGCCGGATGCCTTTGCTGCGGCCGCCGGCAGGAATGACCGCCGGGTGGCTGGTTATGCGCATGCGTTTTCGGCCGCTTACATGGAGCGCGTGGCGGCACCGGCGGCGGTTGCCGATGCCCGCATACTGGCAAAGCTGGTGCCCGCCAGCCGGCCGCTTCTGACCTTGGATGCGACCGGCGCTGACGAGCGCGGATTGCTCTTGCGCCTGTTCGGCAGTGGCGCCGAGACGGCATTGTCCGATGTGCTGCCGATCCTGGAGAATTTTGGCCTGACGGTTCGCACGCAGCTGCCTTTTTCGGTGCATGCGCCCGACGGCGAGCGCCAGTGGATTCACGAGTTCGAGGCGGCGCATCCACAGGCGCAAACCCTGCGCGACGAGCAGCGGGCGGATTATCTGGCCGACATGTTCGCGCTGGTCAGTTCCGGAGGCGCAGAAAACGATTGCCTGAACAGGCTTGTCATCAGCGCGGGTCTGAGTCCGCGTGAGGTCATGCTGGTGCGCACCATCACCCGCTATCTGCTGCAAACGAACCTGCCCTTCAGTGCGCGCTATCTCGAGACCCTGCTCGCCGATCACGCCCGCATCGTGGCCGAGTGTGTGGTCTTGTTCGGCCTGCGTTTCGACCCCGATGGCGAGCGTGATGAACAGCGGCGCGTGGCCGTGATCCAGCAGATCGAAGAGCAATTCGAGTCCGTCAGCAGCCGCGATGCGGATCGGGCCCTGCGTGCATTCTTCGGCGTCATGCTGGCGCTGCTGCGCACCAACTACTATCAACGCGACGCGCAGGGCCAGCCCAAGGACTACGTCAGCATCAAGCTGGACCCGGCGCAGGTGCCGGAGTTGCCACAACCTGTGCCGGCCTTCGAGACCTTCGTCTATGCCCCGGAGGTTGAAGGAGTGCATTTGCGCGGCGGCCTGGTCTCGCGCGGCGGTCTGCGTTGGTCCGATCGGCAGGCGGATTTCCGCACCGAAGTGCTGGGCCTGATGAAAACGCAAATGATCAAGAACGCGGTCATCGTACCGGTCGGTGCCAAGGGCGGTTTCGTGGTCAAGAACGCGCCCGCCGACGAGGCTCCGGAAGCGGCGCAGGCGCGTGGCACCCGTTGCTACCAGACCTTCCTCCGCGGCCTGCTGGACATTACCGACAATCGTGGTGCGGAGGGCATCGAGCATCCCGAACGGGTGGTGCGCCACGATGGCGACGATCCATACCTGGTGGTGGCGGCGGACAAGGGCACCGCCGGCTTTTCCGATATTGCCAACGCTCTGGCGCGGGAATACGGTTACTGGCTTGACGATGCGTTCGCTTCCGGCGGCTCCGCCGGTTATGACCACAAGGGCATGGGCATTACCGCCCGTGGCGCCTGGGAGTCGGTCGAGCGCCACTTCCGCGAACTGGGGCACGATACGCAAGCGGAGCCGTTCACTGTGGTCGGCATTGGTGACATGGCCGGTGACGTGTTCGGCAACGGCATGTTGTGTTCCGAGCAGATCCGTCTGCTGGCGGCGTTCAACCACATGCATGTTTTCATCGATCCCAACCCTGATCCCGGCGCCACCTTCGCCGAGCGCAAGCGCTTGTTTGAGCTCGGGCGCTCGGCCTGGAGCGATTACGACAGCAGCCTGATTTCCACCGGCGGCGGCATTTACGAGCGCAGTGCCAAGCACATCGAACTGTCCGACGAGGCCATGCAGGCGCTGGGCATCCGCTGTCGGCGGCTGACACCGGAGGAGCTGATCCGCAACTTGCTGCTGGCGCCGGTGGATCTGCTGTGGAATGGCGGCATCGGCACCTATGTCAAGGCCAGCAGCGAGTCGCATGCCGATGTCGGCGATCGCGCCAATGACAGTCTGCGGGTCGACGGCCGCGACCTGCGCTGCCGGGTTGTGGGTGAGGGCGGCAATCTCGGCATGACCCAGGCCGGGCGCATTGAGTTTGCGCTTGCGGGCGGCCATTTGAACACCGACGCGATCGACAACTCCGGCGGCGTCGATTCGTCGGACATGGAAGTCAACATCAAGATCGCACTACGTCCGCTGGAGATGCGCGGCGAACTCGAGCGCGAGCAGCGCAACCGCCTGCTGCATGCCATGACCGAGGACGTTGCCGCCCTGGTGCTGCGCACCAATTACCTGCAGACGCAGCAGATCAGCCTGTTGGCCCGGGACAGCGTCGCGCATTTCGACGAACAGCTCGGGTTCATGCGCACCCTGGAGCGCGCGGATCAGATTGCGCGCGATATCGACGGTCTGCCGAACGAGGATGTGATCGCCGAACGGCGGCGCAACCAGCAGGGCTTGACCCGCCCGGAACTGGCGGTGCTGCTGTCGCACGCCAAGATCGCGCTGCATGCCGCCGTCATCGACAGCGACCTGCCGGATGATCCCGCGCTGGAGCCGCTGCTGCTGGCGAGCTTCCCGCAGGCGCTGCAGGACGACTATGCCGATGCCATTCGCGCGCATGGCCTGCGCCGGGAACTGGTGACCACGCTGATCACCAATCAAATGGTGAATCGCCTGGGCATCGTGCCGGCGCACCGGCTGGCGGCCGACCATGGCGTGGCCTTGGCTGCAATCGTACGCACTTATGTGCTTGCCGATGCCTGGCTGGGCGCGGAAGCCCTGTATCGGGAAGTCGAGGCGCTGGATGACCAGGCAGCCGTGGAGATCCAGTATCCATTGTTGCAGCGCATTGGCGCCCTGGTCTTGCATGTCATGAACTGGCAGTTGGCCACGGGGCTTGGCTCAGGCGCGGCCAGCGATCTCATCGAGCGTTATCAGGAGCCGACCCAGCGCCTGCTGGAACAGCTGCCCGGCTATGTCACCGGCGCCTATGCCGAACATTGGCAGCACACTTGTGATGCGGCACTGGCAGGCGGCCTCGCAGAGAGGCTCGCACGGCACATGGCCAGTGTGGCAACCGGTGGCGGCCTGATGGACATGGTGGCGCTGGCACAGAGCCGGCAAATGGACGTCGCCGCGGTTGCCGGCATTTATTTTACGCTGGGTGACGAGCTTGGTCTTGCTTGGCTGCATCAGGCGCTGCTGGCATTGCAGGTGGATGGTTACTGGCCGACCCTGGCCCGCTCCAACCTGCGCGGCGACTGCTTTCGCGTGCACCGGCAGCTGGTGACGCTGGTGCTGGCTGATGGCGCCGATGTGCATGCCTGGCTGGAGCACCATGCCGCCGCGGTCGAAACCGTGCGCAACCGCATCGAAGTGCTGCAGGGCGTGGAAAAGCTCGATTTTGCACATTTGAGCGTGGCGTTGCGCGCATTGTCGCAATTGCGCGACACCTGCACGCAGCAGGATGCTTGATGCAGGCTGTTGCAGATATGGCGGCCCGCTTGCGCCGAGCATAGTGCAAGCGGGCCGAGGGCATCTGTGCACTCGCACACAGCCGGCACTGTGTCGGCCAAGCGCTACAAGGCGAGGTAGTCGCGGCGCAGGTGTTCGTTGCTCAACACTTCGTCGGGATTGCCTTCGTAGACGATCTGGCCGTCGTCCAGGATCGCGGCGCGGTCGGCGATGTCCAGCGCGGCGATGGCATTCTGCTCCACCAGGATGATGGTCAATCCTTCCTGTTTCAGGGTGACCAACGCCTGTTCGATCTCGGCCACAATCTTCGGCGCCAGTCCCTCATACGGCTCGTCCAGCAGCAACAGCGACAAGTCGCGCGCCAGGGCGCGGGCAATGGCCAGCATTTGCTGCTCGCCGCCTGACAGAGTGATGCCCTGCTGCTTGCGGCGCTCGCCAAGGCGCGGGAATTGTTGGTAAATGCGCTCCAGCGTCCAGCCCTTGCTTGGCGCCACCTGGGCCAGGGTCAGATTCTGCTCGACCGTAAGCCCGGGAATAATGCGGCGATCCTCCGGTACCAGCGAGATCCCTGCCCGGGCCGCCATGTGCGTGCGCAGTGGATGCACGGGCTTGCCCTGCAGGTGGATTTCGCCTTGCCGGAGTCGCGGTTCCTTGGCCCGCGCAATGGTGCGCAGGGTGGTGGTCTTGCCGGCGCCGTTGCGCCCCAGCAGGGCGAGGATCTCGTTGTGCTCCAAATGGAACGAAACGCCTTGCAGAATATAGCTCTCGCCATAATAGGCGTGCAGATCGCGGCATTCGAAATAATGGCCGTTGTTGGTGCTCATTCCTTGACTCCCCCCAGGTAGGCATCCTGCACCGCCTGATCGGCGCGCACCTCGTCCGGCATGCCATGGGAGATCACGGTACCCTGGTGCAGCACGGTGATCTCGTCGGCCAGCTCGAACACGACTTTCATGTCATGCTCAATGACGATCTTGGTCATGCCTTTTCGCGCCAGCTTTTTCAGCAGTTCGGTGGTGGTGTGCGTGTCCTGCAGCGACATGCCCGCGGTCGGTTCGTCGAGCAGCAGCAGGCGCGGCTTGTGCGCCAGGCAGATCGCCAGTTCCAGCCGGCGCTTGTCGCCGCGCGACAGATTGAGCGCGTCGCTGTGTGCATGGCTCAGCAGGCCGACCTCGTCCAGTGCCTGTTCGGCCGCCTCGACCTGCTGGGCGCGCTTGCGCGGGTGCTCAAGAAAGTTGATGGCGAAACTGCCGTCACGCGCGGCCAGGGCGGCGATGGTGACGTTTTCCAGCAGCGTCAGCTCGGGGAAGATCTCGGGGCTCTGGAAGACTCGGGCGATGCCGCGCTGGTTGATTTCGTGCGGCGGCTGGCCGAGCAGCGACTGACCATCGAAGGTGATGCTGCCCGAATCAGGCTGAATGACGCCGATCAGCTGATTGAGAAACGTGCTCTTGCCGGCGCCGTTGGGGCCGATGATGCTGTGCACCGTTTTCTCGGTCACGTTCAGACTGACGTTGTTGGTCGCCGTCAGGCCGCCGAAGCGTTTGACCAGATTGTGGACTTCAAGCAATGCCATGGTGCGGCTACTCCGGCTGCGTTGGTGAAACCTGGGACTGCAGGCTGCTCGGAGCCTGCTCCTGTGACCCTTGTGTTTGCTGCGGCTGGGCGGCGATCGGCTGCCTGTCGCGGCGATCGAACAGGCGCCATATGCGGCGGCCGGCATCCATGACGCCACCGGGCAGGAAGATCACGATGCCCATGAAGATGGCGCCCAGGATCAGATGCCAGAGGCTGGTGATGCCCGACAGCACGTTTTCCAGATAAAGCACGATGCCGGCGCCGATCATGGGACCGACCAGGGTGCCGAAGCCGCCGATCACGGCCATGATGATGACCTCGCCGGAAGTGGTCCAGTGCAGGCTGCCCACCGGCACATAGGTCTCATGCAGGGTGGCCAGCGTACCGGCCAGGCCGCCGTACAGGCCGCTGATGACGAACGCCATCACCTTGTAACGAAAGACGTTGATGCCGGTATAGGTCAGCCGCGTTTCGTTGGCCTTGATGGCACGCAGGATCAGGCCATAGGGCGAGCGCTGAATGCGCCGCGCCATGTACAGCCCCAGCAGCGCCCAGGCGGCCGCGAATATGTACAAGGCCTGGCCACTGAGCTTGATCTGGCCGAGCAGGTAGGCGGAATGAATGCCAGTCAGACCGTTGTCGCCGCCGGTCCAGGCCTGCAGCGGCGCCAGCGCGGCGAAATAGAACATCTCGGCAAAGGCCAAGGTGAGGATGGCGAAATAAATGCCGTGCCGGCGCAGCGTGACCAGGGCCAGCACGAATGCGAGTGCCGTGACCACGATCACGCCGCAGAGCATGGCCACGAGCGCATGGTTGGTGGCATGCAGCAGATACAGGCCGGCGATGTAGGAGCCGCCGCCCCAGAACGCCGCATGGCCGAAGGACAGGAAACCGGTGAAACCCACCAGGATGTCCAGGCCGAGCGCCAGAATGCCCCAGATGACGATGGTGGTGGCAAGTTCGCGGTAGCCGCCGATCAGCGGCAGAAACCAGGGCAGGCCGAACAGGACGATGGCCGCCACGATGATGAAGGCAAGTTCACGAGTGGGTGTATCTGTTTTGAACCAGCGCATTATTCGTGCACTCCCTTGACACCGAACAGCCCCCGCGGACGCACGGACAGCACGAGCGCGGCGACCAGGTAAATGATCACCTGATTGATGGGCGGATAGATCAGGATGGCGAGGCTGGAGGCAATGCCCATGAGCAGGCCGGCGATGATGGCGCCGCTGATGCTGCCCATGCCGCCAATGACCACCACCAGAAACGACGGCACCAGCACATCCATGCCGATGCCCGGATAGACGGCACTGGTGGGGCCGCCGATGACGCCGGCAATGCCAGCCAGCAGCGCACCAAAACCGAACACGACGGTGAAGCGGCTGGTGATGTTGATGCCGAGAAAGCGCAGCGTTTCCGGATCACGCATGCCGGCGCGAATGACCAGGCCAAAGCGGGTATAGCGCAGGAACAGATACAGCACCAGCACGATGGCTGCGGTCACGCCGATGATCATCAGGCGCCAGGGCGGGTAGAAGCCGATGCCAATGTCCACCGGGATCAGGGCCCACAGGGGCGGCTGAAACGCTTGCGCGCTGCCGCCATACAGCCAGCGCAGGACTTCCTGGACCACCAGCGCCAGACCGAAGGTGACCAGGATCTGGTCGGTGACCGGCCGGTTGTAAAAATAACGGATCAGGCCGCGCTCCAGGATCATGCCGAGCACGAACAGCACCGTTGGCACGACGATGATCACCAGCCACCAGCCGACGTGGGATGCCAGCACCCAGCTCAGGTAGGCCGCGATCATGTACAGCGCGCCGTGAGCAAAGTTGGCAATGCCGAGGGTGCCGAAAATCAGTGTCAGCCCAAGCGCAATCAGGACATAGATTGCACCCAGCTGCAGGCCGGTCACCAATTGTAATGCGAGTTCCGCCACCGCAATAACCTTGATTAACAGGAGTTGTTACAGCAGTACCCGCCGCGGCAAGAGGCCTTGGCGGGTACCGGCTTGTTGCTGCAGAAAGTGAATCAGGCCGGGATGTATGGGCCCAATTCGCCGCCGAGCAGGTCACAGTCGTACATGACCTCGTCGCGCGGCACCTGGCGCACGATTTCGAACTGATCGAACTCGTGTTGCTGTTCGTCAGTAGCCTTGGCGCGTACCACCAGCACATCGTGGAAGGCCTGGTGGTCACAGCCGCGATAGTACAGCTCCCCCGGACCGACGCCTTCGACGCGGTGGTCTTCCAGCGCCTTGATCATGTCCGGCGGATAGAATGAGCCGGCCCGCTCCGCGGCATCGGAAAACAGCATCATCTGCACGTAGCAGGTTTGTGCCGCCTGCGATGGCGGGCGATCGTATTTTTCCATGAATGCCTTGGTGAAGGCCTGCGAGCCGGGATCTTCCAGGGTGTGATACCAGTTAATGGTGGTCAGCACACCGGCGGCCGCATCGCCGGCACCGCGGGCCACCAGCGCACTGAACATGGGGCAGGCGACCTCGACCTTCTTGCCGTTCTTTTCCAGATCGCGGATGCGAAAGCGTGCCGCCTGTGCCATCGAGTTGGCGGCATCCTGACCGTAGTGGTTGAGCACCAGCACATCGGCATCGCTGTTCAGGAATGCAGTCAGGTACTGGCTGTAATCCTTCTCGCCCAGCGGTGTGTAAATGTTGTCGACTGTGGTCCAGCCTTCCTTCTCGGTGAACTCCTGCATCGAAGCCTGCTGGCTGTGGCCCCAGCTGTAATCCGCGGTCAGATGGAAGGCACGGCGATCGGAGCCAAACTCCTTGGCCAGCACAGGCGACAGTGCCATGCCGGTCTGATAATCGTGGAAGAAATGGCGGAAGCCATAGCGACGGCGATCCTTGCCCGTGGTCCAGCTGGAATGAGTCAGTGCGGTCATGCAGATGACGCCTTTTTCCTGGCCCAGCTCCTGCTGGGCAATGGCCACGGATGACGACGCGCCGCCGCCGAAGACGATCACGCCGTCGCGCTCGATCATGCGTCGGGCGGTCTTGCGCGCCACGTCCGGGTCGGTCGCGGAGTCGCCGGTGACATAGGTGACTTCCTTGCCCAGCACGCCGTTGCCCTTGAGCGATGTCGGGTTCATGGTGTCAACCATGCCGCCGCCGTTGTTCAAATGCTCCACCGCGAGCTTGTAGGCGCGCATCTCATCCTCGCCCTCGGTGGAATAGGAGCCGGTCAGCCCGGGCGCAAAGCCGTATACGACCTTGTCGCCCTTGACCGGATAGTTGCCGATCGGCTGCTTGTCTTCGGCGAAGGCCGGTGCCAACACGCCGAAGCCGGGGCCGGCGCCCATGGCATAGAGGCCGGCGGCCGTGCCGGCGGTGGCCTTGAGAAAACCGCGGCGATCGATCTGGCTGCGGGGCTGTGATGGTTTCTGGTCTTTTTTGCTCATGAAAGGAATCTCCTCCGAAAATTCAGGAAGCGCTCCGGGCAAATGGCACACCGGGGCGCACGCCATGTATAAGTAACAGAGAGCCGACAAGTGCGGCTATACGACCTTAGGCGTAACGAGCTCTTGCCAGTGTCGCTGGCTGCTTGGAAATGCTGGCCCGCAAGGTTCAGGCGCACGGTACGGTCGCCCCCCGGCAGCCGGCAGTGGCCGCGCCAGAGGCATGCATGGCCGCGGCGCGCAGGCTCCTGGCGCCGGCAGCGCGGGTATTTTATTCGCCGAACAATTGCCGGCGCAGCTGCAGCTTGCTGAATTTGCCGGTGGCGGTCAGCGGGATGGCATCGACGAATACATAGTCGTCCGGCAGCATCCACTTTGGCAGTTTGTCGCGCAGGAACTCGTTGATGTCGTCGCCGCTGGCATGCTGCCCCGACTTGAGCACGATCGCGGCCAGCGGCCGTTCGCCCCATTTGTCATCAGCCTTGGCGATGACTGCTGCCTCAGCGACAGCCGCGTGGCCCATGATCAGGTTTTCCAGCTGCACCGATGAAATCCATTCGCCGCCGGACTTGATCACGTCCTTGGTGCGGTCGGTGATGTTGACGTAGCCGTCGGCATCCATGGTGGCGATGTCGCCGGTGCGCAGCCAGCCATCGGCGGTGAACTTGTCGGCGCCCTGGCCGCCGAAATAAGCGCCGGTGATCCACGGCCCGCGCACCTGGATTTCGCCCATGTCCGCGCCGTTCCAGGGCAGCTCCCGGTTGTCGTCGTCCGCGATGCGCATATCCACCAGCGGCGGGGCGATGCCAACCGTGGCGCGGATGGCAAGCTGCTCTTCGGCCGAGCGCTGGCGTATGTGCGGGCGCAATTGGGCGACGCTTGCCAGCGGTGAAGTCTCGGTCATGCCCCAGGCGTGGACCACGGTGAGGCCGTGCTTGTCGAAGGCCGTGAACATCCAGGGCGGCGCGGTCGAGCCGCCCACGACCATGCGCATCGACTGCAGCGCCCAGCGTTCGGGCTCGGCGTTGAGCGCCTCCAGAATGCCCATCCAAATGGTCGGTACACCAGCGGCCATGGTGACGTTTTCCTGCGCGCACAGATCGAGCAGGTTGATCGCATCCAGATGCGGCCCCGGATGCACCTGTTTCGCGCCGACCATGGTGGCGGCATAAGGCGTGCCCCAGGCATTGACGTGGAACATCGGCACCACCGGCAGTACACAGTCGTTGTACGACAGCCCCAGGCCATCGGGCAGGGCGGCTCCCAGCGCATGCAGCCAGGTGGAGCGGTGCGAATACACCACCCCCTTGGGCCGGCCGGTGGTGCCGGAGCTGTAGCACATGCCGCAGGGGTCGGTTTCCTGCTTGGCCGGGTATTCGAACCCGGCGTCGTCGGCCAGGAAATCCTCGTAGTTGATCATGCCTTCTGGCACGGCTGCGCCTGTCAGCGGCACGACGATGATTTGTTCGAAATCGACCTGGTCGGCGAACTTCTCCAGCACCGGCAACAGCACGTCGTCGACGATCAGGAAGCGATCCTGGGCATCGTTGGCAATCCAGGCCATGTCGTCGGCCGGCAGGCGGATGTTGATCATGTGCAGCACACCGCCGGCCGCGGGCACGCCGAAGTAGGCTTCCAGGTGGGCATACGTGTTCCAGCCCAGCGTCGCCACCCGATCGCCTTGTTGCAGGCCGGCGTCCAGCAGTGCCTGCGCCAGGCCGCGAGCGCGGTGATACATGTCCTTGTAGGTTTCGCGGTGCAGCGACTTGTCCGGCAGGCGGGTGACGATTTCCACATCAGGGAATATTTTATGGGCGCGCTCGAGCATGTCGTCGAGCAGCATGGGGTGCCCCATCATGGTGGCTTGCATGGCATCCATGGCATCTCCTCGTGATTGTTTGCCGGTTGTTGGCTTGCACAAAGCGTTGCTGCATTGCCGTACGCAGCAACAGCGGCGCAAGCTGCAAGATATCTCCTGTTATCGTGCACGGTGCCCAGGCCGAAGGCAACAGCACAGGCGGCTATAATGGGAGCCGTCCGGGCACGGGGCGAACCGGCCATGCCGCCAAATCAGGAACGGGTATCGCAATGAGCAAGTTGTACTGGGAAGATTTTGCCGTTGGTGATGAGCGCCACTACGGTCAGCACCGGGTTGCCGAAGAGGAGATGCTTGCATTCGCCTGCAAATTCGACCCCGAGCCGCTGTATGCCGATGTCGAGGCCGCCGCGGCCGGGCCCTACGGTGGCCTGATTGCCAGTGGCTGGCAGGTGGCCGGCTGGTGCATGCGCATCATGGTCGACAACCTCCTGTTGCAGGCCGCCTCGCTGGGCTCGCCCGGGGTCGAATCCCTGCGCTGGGGCGAGCCGGTGCGCGCCGGCGACGTGCTGCATGTGCGCGGCACGGTGCTGGACAGCCGCGCTTCGCAAAGCCGCCCGCACATGGGCCTGGTGCGCTCGCGCTTCGAAGTGCTCAATCAACATGATGCGAAAGTCATGGACATGGTGTCGCTGGTCATGTTCCAGCGCCGCCCGAGCGATGCGGATGGCGCCGCGCCGGCGGGAGCACAGGCATGATTTATTTTGAAGACCTCGAGCCCGGCCAGGAACAGGAGTTCGGCCCCCTGAACGTTACCGCCGAGGCCATTGTCAGCTTTGCCGAGAAGTACGATCCGCAGCCGTTTCACTTGAGCGACGAAGGCGCGCGCGGCACGTTTTTCGGCTCCCTGGCAGCCTCCGGCTGGCATACTGCGGCCATGACCCGCAAGCTGATCACGGCCTATGCGGAAGAACCGCTGGCGAGCCTGGCGCCGGTGGGCTTTGACGATCTGCGCTGGCGCCAGCCGGTGTATCCCGGCGACGAGTTGCGGGCGCAGACCAGGGTGGAGGCCAAGGAGATGCCAGCAAACCCTGCTGCTGCCGGGGTCGTGCGTTTTGCCGTCACCACGCGCAATCAGCACGACCAGGTGGTCATGAGCATGACCAGCATCGTGCGCGTGGCCAGTCGCGACAGCACGTAGCTCGGGTGCGCGCTCAGCCCAGGTGCTGCGTCTGCAGATAGCTGCGCGAGCGCATCTCGTGCAGGCGACTGGCGGTGCGCGCGAACTCGAAGTGCAGGCGCTTGCCGGCATAGAGCGCATCCGGCTCGGCGGCGGCGGCACACAGCAGCTTGACGCGGTGGTCGTAGAGCTCGTCGATGAGATTGATGAAGCGGCGCGCGGCGTTGTTGTCCGCGTCGCCCAGCACCGGAATGCCGGACAGGAACACATGCTGGAATTCGCGCGCGATGGCGCTGTAGTCGGCGGCGGCACGCGCGCCGCGACACAACTCGTCGAAGTCGAACCAGATGCTGTTGTCGGCCTGTCGGCGCGTGCGGATTGCGCGCCCCAGCACGCGCAGGGTGCCGGGTCGGGCCGGGCCGGGCTTGCCGGCGAGGCGCTCGAATTGTGTTGCCAGTGCCGCGTCGCTGGCGTTGTTTGCCGGCATGTGCCAGACCTTGGCGCCGGTCATCAGTTGCAGGCGATAATCGGTGCCGTCCGCCAGCTGCATGACGCGACAATGCTGCTTGATGCGCTTGATCGCCGGCAGGAAGCGCCTGCGCTGCAGGCCATCGCGATACAGGTCATCGGCGGCGACGTTGGAGGTGGCAACCAGCGTCACCCCTTCGGCGAACAGGGTCTTGGTCAGCCGCGCCAGGATCATGGCATCGGCGATGTCGCTGACGTAGAACTCGTCGAAGCAAAGCACCCGGTCGGCGGCCCAGTCGCGCGCGATCAGGCGCAATGGGTCGCGGCGCCGGCGATAGTGCTTGCGCGCCGCGTGCACGTCTTGCATGAAGCGATGAAAGTGCACCCGGCGCTTGCGCGAAAACGGCAGGCTGTCGTAAAAGCAGTCCATGAGCCAGGTCTTGCCACGCCCGACGCTGCCCCACAGGTACAGGCCGCGCACCGGCACCCAGCGCCGCTGCAGCAGGCGCGGCGGCGTGGCCAGCAACTCGTCATGGATTTTCTGCAGCTGCGCCACCACCGCCTGCTGCGCGGGATCGTGGACCATGCCGCGGTGTTGCACGGCCGCTGCATAGCATGCGGCCGGGGATGAGGGAGGCTGGGTGCGATCAAGCATGAGGATGGGGTCTTGCAGCAAAAAACAGGCAGTATACTCTTGCCGCATGGCACGTATCGATCAATTGACGGCTGCCGACGCCGAGGCCATCGAGGTTTTCCTCGATGGCATCTGGACGGAGCGTGGCCTGGCCGAGGCCACGCTGGCCGCCTATCGGGCCGATCTCGCCCGCTTTGCGCAGTGGCTGGACGGCCGTGTCACCCTGGCTGCGGCCGCACGCGCTGACATCCAGGCCTGGCTGGCGCATTTGCACAGCGAAGGCGCCAGCGCGCGCAGCGCCGCGCGCGCCCTGTCCAGCCTGCGCCAGTTTTACCGCCATCGGTTGCGCGAGCATTTGGCGAGCGAGGACCCGACTGCATTGGTGCAGGCGCCGGTGCAGGGCCGGCGCCTGCCGACCACGCTGGACGAAGCCGCGGTCGAGGCGCTGTTGGCGGCTCCCGACACCGACAGCGAGTTGGGACTGCGCGATCGCGCCATGCTGGAGTTGATGTATGCCGCCGGCTTGCGTGTCTCCGAGCTGGTGCGCGCAAGCCACGCGCAGCTCAATTTGCGCCAGGGTGTGATCCACGTGCTGGGCAAGGGCGGGCGCGAGCGCCTGGTGCCGGTGGGCGAGGCCGCGCTCGACTGGCTGCAGCGCTATCTGCATTATGCGCGCCCCGCGCTGCTGGATAATCGCCCCTCTGAAGCGCTGTTCGTCACCCGGCGCGGCGGCGGCATGACGCGCCAGAACGTGTGGCACATGATTCGCCGCCATGCCGCGCGTGCCGGCATTCGCGCCCATGTATCGCCGCACGGCCTGCGCCACGCCTTTGCCACGCACCTGCTCAACCACGGCGCCGATCTGCGCGTCGTGCAAATGCTGCTCGGGCATGCCGATTTGTCGACCACGCAAATCTATACCCACGTGGCGCGGGCGCGCCTGGCGGCCTTGCATGCGCAGCATCATCCGCGCGGGTGACGCCATTATTCAAGCGGCTCGTTCAGGGCAGCGGTTCGCTGTCCAGGCGCATGCGCTGCCAGTCGTCGCGGGCGATGGTTTCCTCATGCAGTTCGAACTGGTCTGCAGCCAAGGCCGCGCAGTACAGCTCCAGGGTGCGGAACACGGTGGGGAAGGCGAGCTGGCGCCAGGGGATTTCCTGCGGTGTCACCAGCCGGACCTCGGCCGTTTCCTGGCCGGCGGCAAAATCCGGCTTTTGCAACTGCGCCGAATAATACAGGTGCACCTGGCCGATGTGCGGGATGCTGAGCAGGCTGAACAAGCCATCGATGGCCACTTCGGCGCAGGCTTCCTCGCGGGTCTCGCGCGCGGCGCCGGCGGCCAGGCTCTCGCCCAGTTCGAGGAAGCCGGCCGGCAGGGTCCAGAAGCCGAGCCGCGGCGCGATGGCACGCTTGCACAGCAGGATGCGCTCTTCGTGGCGGACGATGCAGCCGACGATATTGCGCGGATTGTCGTAGAAAATGTCGCCGGTGGCGGTGCAGATATTGCGCTTGCGATCATCGCCTGCCGGCACGGCAAATTCCATCAGCGCGCCGCAGTCGGGGCAGTAATTCATCGGTTTTTGCATCCCCAAAAGGTAGCAGAAATTGACCAGCCGCGCGGCCACCGGGTTCTGTTCATTGTGCCGGCGCTGGTATCCTTGGCGGCATTATTTGCAAACAAGGGATATTCCCATGGCGGATTCAATGCCGGAAATCAAGCTCGACGCCGATAACCTGTATCGGGAAGAGAGTTTCACCGACCTCAAGGCGGGCAGCATTCGCCGCCTGGTTCCGGTCACGGCTGACGGTGCCGACGATGACAGCCGTACGGTGCGCTACGAAGGCCAGGCCTCGCTGATGACGCCGGTCGGCAGCCTGCCACTGTCGTTCGAGCTGGAGGCGGATAATCTGGCCGCTGCAGTCGCCCAGTTCCCGGCGGCGGTCAATGCCGCCGCCGAGCGCACCGTGGAAGAGCTCAAGGAGTTGCAGCGCCAGCAAAGCCAGCAAATCCAGGTGCCCGGTCAAGGCGATTTCAGCGGCCTGGCGGGTGGTGGCATACCGGGCGGCGGTGGCAAGATTCAGTTCTGAGTGTCCGCAAGCGCCTGGCTCGGGGAATGGTTCGCAAACGGCGCCAGGCGAATGCATTCAGCCGGCGTGGCGCGCCGTTGCCTTGCGCACCAGCAGAATGTCGCCGGGCACGGTCTGCACGATGCGGGCCGCATTGCTGCCAATGAAAATATGGAAGGCCAGCCCACGGCGCAGTGCGCCGATGACGGTCAGGTCGATGTCTTGGTCAATGCCGTGCTGGCGCAGCATGATTTCCGGATAACCGTATTCGACATGCGTCTGGATGCGCCGGCGCAGGGCTTGGGGCAGGTGCGTTTCGGCTACGAAATCGGCCATGGTGGCGCGTTCCATGCGCGCGATTTCGCGGCCGCGCCCGCCATCCAGCAACAGTGATTTGTAGGGGATGTCCAACACATGCATCAAGGCCAGTTCGGCATCCGCAAACCAGCCGGCGGCGGTTTTCAGGCCGTGGCGTGACTCGTCGGTATAATCGGTGCCGATCAGCACCCGGCGATAGCCGCCGTGAGGCCGCGCCTTGACGATGAGAATGGATTGCGGCGCGCGCCGCAGCAATTGCGCGCTGGTGGGGTTGACGACGACGCCGGCGAATGTGGGGCTGCTGGCGCCCATGATGATCAGTTCGCAGCCGTGGCGCGCGGCCGTGTCCAGGATCACGCGTTCGGGCTCGCCGGTATCGACATGGATGTGCAGATCGTCGATCTGGGCGCGCAGATCACGCCGGATCTGGCGCTCGACGGCTTTGATTTCGCCGTCGGTGACGCTGAAATCGCTGACTTTGGATGGCCACCAGGTATGCGCGATTGGTGGCCGCAACGCATGCACGACATGCAGCGCGGCCTGCCAATGGCCGGCGAGTTGGGCGGCGCGATCGAGGGCGCGGTCGGAATGGCTGCCGAGATCCGTCGCCAGCAGGATTCGCCGCGGGGGCTGGATAGGCCATTCATGGGTCGTCATGAATCTCTCCATGCACAGGCGTCGTGCCTGCCGGCATGAGTCAAGCACGCAGGCGAGGCGCATGGTTTATGATCACGCATGGTGCGCAGCTTATACAAGCGACGCACCGCGCGGCTTGCGCCGGCAGCATGGCGGCGCGAACGAGGCTGCTCGCTCGCTGTCGTGGCCCTGGATCGCGGCGAACATGGGGTGAGTCGCGCAATACATGTTGGATATTGTCACCGCAATCGGGGATAGATGCACCACAACCTGATGCCACTCATTATTCTGTGTCTGCCCTTCGTGGCAGCGGTGGTGACGCCGGCGCTCAGCGCCAGCCAGCGTTGGCGCGCCGCCGGGATGATGCTTGGTACGGCCGCCATCGGTCTGCTGCTGACGCTGCTGCTGCTTCCAGCCATCACTCAGGGCGAGGTGCTGCGCCAGTCCTTGCCCTGGGCGCCGGCTCTCGGGCTGGAGTTCATCCTGCGCGTGGACGGCCTCGCCTGGATGTTTTTGCTGCTTATTTGCGGCATTGGCCTGCTGGTCGGCATTTATGCCGTTTATTACATGCCGAGCGAAGACTCGCTGGTGCGGTTTTTCTCCCTGCTGCTCGCGTTCATGGGCGCCATGCTGGGCATCGTGCTTGCCGGCAATGTCATCCAGCTGGCTTTTTTCTGGGAACTGACCAGCCTGTTCTCGTTCCTGCTGATCGGCTATTGGCATCAGGGGGAGTCGGCGCGCGATGCGGCGCGCACGGCGCTGATCGTCACCGGCGCCGGCGGCCTGTGCCTTTTGGCCGGCCTGCTGCTGCTTGGGCATGTGGTTGGCAGTTATGATCTGGACGTGATTCTGCAGGCGGGTGAGCAGATCCGCTCCAGCTCGTTGTACGTGCCGCTGCTGGTGCTCATTCTGCTCGGCGCGCTGGCCAAAAGCGCGCAGTTCCCGTTTCACTTCTGGCTGCCGCTGGCGATGTCGGCGCCGACGCCGGTGTCGGCTTATCTGCATTCGGCCACCATGGTCAAGGCCGGCGTGTTCCTGCTGCTGCGCCTGTGGCCCGTGCTGGCCGGCACCGAGCCCTGGTTCTGGATCGTCGGCAGCGCCGGCATGCTGTCCCTGCTCGGCGGCGCCTGGGTGGCCTCGTTTCAGCATGATCTCAAGGCCATCCTGGCCTATTCGACGATCAGCCATCTGGGCCTGATTACCATGCTGGCCGGGCTGGGCAATCGGCTGGGCGCGGCCGCCGCCATCTTCCACATCGTCAACCACGCCACCTTCAAGGCGTCACTGTTCATGGCCGCCGGCGCGGTGGACAATGAAGCCGGCACGCGTGATTTGCGCCGCCTGGGCGGCCTGCGCCATGTCATGCCGATCACCGCCACGCTGGCCATCATTGCCGCCGCCGCCATGGCTGGTGTGCCGCTGCTCAATGGCTTCTTATCCAAGGAAATGTTCTTCGCCGTCACCCTGGGTCCCAGTCACGGTCTGTTCATGGACGTGGCGACCGCGCTCATGGCCGTCGCTGCGGCGGCGCTCGGGGTGACCTATTCGGTGCGCCTGATCGGCGGCACGTTCTTTGGCACTCGGCGCGATGACTACCCGCGCCGGCCACAGGAACCGCCGCGCTGGATGCGCTTCCCGATCGGTCTCTTGGCGCTGATTTGCCTGGCCGTAGGCATTATGCCGGCGCTGATCATCGGGCCCACGCTGCGCGCCGCGGCGGTGGCGGTGCTGGGGCCGCAACTGCCGAGCTACAGCCTGCGAATCTGGCATGGCTGGACGGCGCCGCTGCTCATGAGCATGCTCGCGTTTGCCATCGGCTGCCTGTTTTATTTTGCCTTCCGGCGCCGCTTCGCCCGCTTCAGCGAGCCGCCGCTGACCCATTGGCTGAGCGCGCGCCTGGTGTTCGAGCGCCTGCTGGTGTGGCTGACCGCGACCCTGCCGGGCTGGCAGAGCCGGCTGTTTCCGGAACGGCGCCTGCAACTGCAGCTGCTGTTGATCGCCGTGCTCGCCAGCTTCGTGGTGCTGTTGCTGGCGCCGCTGCCGTTCGCGCCGGTGCCTGAGCAGGGCATTGATCCTGCTTTCGTTCTGCTCTGGCTCATCGGTGGCGCCAGTGCCATCGGCGCTGCCACGCAGGCCAAGTTCCATCGCCTGGCAGCGCTGACCCTGACCGGCGCCGCAGGCCTGGTGGTGTGCATCAACTTCGTTTGGCTGTCGGCGCCGGACCTGGCGGTGACGCAGCTGCTGGTGGAATCGGTGACCACCATTCTCATCCTGCTGGGCCTGCGCTGGCTGCCGCGGCGCATTCCCGGCATCGCGCCGGTCAGCCAGCGTGCACGCCTGCGTCGCTGGCGCGATCTGCTGCTCGCCATTGTCGCCGGCGCTGGCTTGAGCAGCCTCGCCTATGCCGCCATGCTGCATCCGGTCGCCGATCCGGTATCCCGGTTTTTTCTCGAGCAGGCCGAGCCCGGCGGCGGTGGACGCAACGTGGTAAACGTCATCCTGGTCGATTTTCGCGCGCTCGACACACTCGGTGAGATCAGCGTGCTGGCGATCGTGGCGCTGTCGGTGTTCGCCCTGCTGCGCCGCTTTCGTCCGGCTGCGGAGAGTATCGGCATGACGACGCAGCAGCGCTATTTCCAGCAACTCAAGCAAGCCGGGGCAGGGCGCAGCGCCAAAACGGGCGCGGTGGCCGATTATCTGGCCGTGCCCAGCCTGCTGATCCTGTTCATTACGCCGCTGATCGCGCTGTTCGGCGTGCATTTGCTGCTGCGCGGCCATGATTTGCCGGGCGGCGGCTTTGCCGCCGGCATTACTCTGGCGATTGCGCTGATCGTGCTGTACATGGCGCGTGGCGCGCGCTGGGTCGAGGCGCACCTGCGGGTGGCGCCGGTGCGCTGGATTGGCGCCGGCCTGTTGCTGGCGCTTGCCACCGGACTGGGCGCGCTGCTGGCCGGGCGTCCGTTTTTGACTTCCCATTTCGACACCTTGCAGCTGCCCGTGCTCGGCCCGTTGCCGCTGACCAGCGCAATGCTGTTCGATGTCGGCGTGTTTGCCGTCGTCGTCGGCACCAGCGCCTTGATCCTGGTGGTGCTGGCGCACCAGTCGCTGCGCCGCCCGGCGCCGCCGGTGCGCCTGGCGCGCAAGTCGGAGCGGGGCAGCTGATGGAACTCGTGCTCGCACTCGGCATCGGCGTGCTGGGCGGCTCGGGATTGTGGCTGCTGCTGCGCCCGCGCACGTTCCAGGTCATCATCGGGCTGACGCTGCTGTCCTATGCCGTCAACCTGTTCATTTTTGCCAGCGGCGGCCTGCGCAGTGGCGCCGCGCCGGTGCTGCGCGACGGCCTGGTCGATCTTGCCAGTTATGCCGATCCGTTGCCGCAGGCGCTGGTGCTGACCGCCATCGTCATCGGTTTTGCCACCACGGCACTGTTCCTGGTCGTGCTGCTGACCTCGCGTGGCCTGACCGGCACCGATCATGTCGATGGCGAGGATGGCCCGCCATGAGTGCGCATCTGGCCATTGCTCCGATCCTGATTCCGCTCGCCACCGCGGCACTGCAGTTGCTGACCGGCAGCCGGCATTGGCGCCTGCGCGCGTTTCTGAGCCTGGCCTCGTGCCTGCTGCTGGTGCTGGTGGCGATCGCGCTGCTGTGCGTAGTCGTCGATCCCGGCACGACTGCCGATCGCACGCTCGTCTACAACCTCGGCAGCTGGCCGGCGCATCTGGCCATCGTGCTGGTGGTCGATCGCCTGGCGGTGCTGATGCTGCTGCTCACGGCGGTGCTGGCGCTGACCGTCATGCCTTATGCCCTCGGGCGCTGGCGCTTCATGGGCGTATTCATGCAGCCACTGATGCAGTTGCTGCTGGTCGGCTTCAACGGCTCGTTTCTGACCGGCGATCTGTTCAATCTGTTCGTGTTCTTCGAGGTGCTGCTGGCCGCTTCGTACGGCCTGGCGCTGTATGGCTCAGGCCCGCGCCGGGTCAGCGCCAGCCTGCATTACATCGTCATCAACCTGGCTGCCTCGCTGCTGTTCCTGCTCGGTGTCAGCCTGATCTACGCGGCCACGGGCAGTCTCAACATGGCCGTGCTGGCGCGGCTGCTGCCCACGATGAGTGACGCCGCCCGCACGTTGCTGCACGTGGGCGCGGCGCTGCTCGGCATGGCTTTCCTGATCAAGGCCGCGGTATGGCCGCTGGGCTTTTGGCTGCCGCGGACCTATGGTGCGGCGACACCACCAGTGGCGGCGCTGTTCGCGTTGATGACCAAGCTTGGCGTGTACGTGCTGCTGCGGCTCAGCCTGCTGCTGTTCGGCGCTGGTGCCGGCGCCGCTTCGGCGCATTTTGGCAGCGATTGGCTGCTGTGGGCCGGCATCGTCACTCTGGCAGTGGGCAGCATCGGCATGCTCGGTGCCCGCGAGCTGGGCCGGCTGGCGGGCTATTATGTGCTGGTGTCGTCCGGCACGCTGGTGGGTGCCATTGCCCTGCAGCAACCGGCCGTCACCGCCGGGGCGCTGGCCTACCTGGTGATCTCGGTGCTGGGCATCGCCGCCTTTTTCCTGCTCACTGGCCTGATCGTGGTGCAGGTGGAGCCCGACGACGAAGGCCAGCTCGAGCCGTACAATCCGACCGACACGCCACTGTATGCCGAGGAGGATGAGCGGCTGGTGACCACGCCGGTGCCAATCGTCATCCTGGGCAGCTGTTTCTTGATCTGCGCCTTGCTGCTGGCAGGCCTGCCGCCGCTGGCCGGCTTCCTGGCCAAGTTTGCCATGCTGGCGCCCATGCTGGCGGCGGGGGCCGGCGCCCGGCTGTTGTTTGCGCTCATCATCGCCGCCGGGCTGTGCACCCTGATCGCATTGTGCCGCGCCGGCATCCAGATTTTCTGGGCTGATACGGAGTGGACTTTCCCGCACGTGCGCACCAGCGAGACGGCGGCCGTCATCGTCCTGTTGGGCATTTGCACCGTGTTCACGTTTGTGGTCGCCGCGCCGTGGGCTTACCTCAGCGCCACGGCGCGCCAAGTGCATGCGCCCGAGCACTATTATATCCAGGCGGTGCTGCCGGCGGACGAGGGTGATGACCCATGAGGCGCTGGCTCGCGCATCCGCTGTTGGCCGGGTTCCTGCTGCTGGCCTGGGTGCTGCTGCAGCAAAGCCTGGCGCCGGGCACCATCGTGCTCGGCCTGCTGCTGGCCCTGGTGCTGTGCCGCGTGCTGGAGCGGCTGCAGCCGCCCGCGGTGCGCGTGCGCCGGCCGCTGCTGTTGCTGCGTCTGCTGCTGCGCGTGTTCGGTGACATCGTGCGCTCGAACATCGCCGTCGCCACGCTGCTGCTGTCGCAGCGCCGGGATTTTCATTCGGGCTTTGTCACCATCCCGTTGCAGTTGCAGAATCCCTATGCCTTGGCGATGCTGGCCTGCATCATCACCTCCACCCCGGGCACCATCTGGGTGAGCCATGATTCGCGCTCCAGCATGCTGGTGATCCATGTGCTTGACCTGGTTGACGAGCAGGGCTGGATCGCAGACATCAAGCAACGCTATGAACAGCCGCTACTGGAGATATTTCCATGAGTTACAGCATTGCCGGCGCTGCCATCGTCGGCGCCCAGATCCTGCTGCTGCTGGCCATGGGCTGTGCCCTGATCCGCATGCTGCGCGGCCCGCGCGCCCAGGATCGGGTGCTGGCGCTGGATGCCTTGTATGTCAATGCCATCTTGTTGCTGCTGAGCATTGGCATGCGTACCGGCAGCCTGCTGTATGTCGAGGCGGCGCTGATCATTGCCTTGCTGGGTTTTGCCGGCAGCTCGGCGTTCGCCAAGTTCCTGCTGCGCGGCGAGGTCATCGAATGAATCAGCTGGCGGCGCTGCCGCCCTGGGCGGCACTACTGGTTGGCGCGCTGGCATTTGCCGGCGCATTGCTGGCCTTGATCGGCTGCATCGGCCTGCTGCAGCTGCAGCGCTTTTACCAGCGCGTGCATGCACCGACGCTCGCCGCCACGGTGGGTCTGTATCTGATGGTGGCCGCGGCGGTCTTGTTTTTCTCTCTGGCCGAAGGGCGGCCCGTTCTGCATATCGCACTGATTGCCGCCTGCGTGCTGGTCACCACGCCCATCACGCTGATGCTGCTGGTGCGCGCGGCGCTGGCCCGCGATCACAAGCAGGGCAATCCCGGCGTGCCGCCGCTGATCCAGGCCAGCATCGATGCCGAAGATGACAGTGCCTGATGCGAGCGACTTGGGCTGCCATCAACTCGCCGCATCCGGCTGCAGCCGGGCCAGGGCCGCGCGCAGCGCAGCCGGAATGGCTACCGGGCGCCGGGTCTGCCGATCAACGAAGACATGCACGAAATGGCCATGGGCGACGGCTGCTGGCTCGTGTTCGGCAAAAATGGCGATGCCGTAAGTGACCGCGCGCCGACCCAGGCGCTCGACCCGCAGGCCGGCGGCCAGCTGCTGCGGGAACGCGACTGCCTGGTGATAGTGGCATTGCGATTCCACGACCAGGCCAATGACCGCACCGGCATGAATGTCCAGTTCGCCGACCTCCACCAGGTAGCGGTTCGCTACGGTGTCAAAATAGGAATAATAAGTCACGTTGTTGACGTGGCCGTAGATGTCGTTGTCCATCCAGCGCGTCGGAATGGCACAAGACCACGCATAGGCGCTGCGTAATGGGCGAGTTGTGGCCATAGGGCAGCTCCGGATCAGGCAATGTCTGGCCGCGGTCACCAGCTCGGATGGGGCCGGTCAGGAATGGAAAAGCCGGGCGTGAACCCGGCTTTGTACAGCAGGAAGCCGAGTCGA
>Ga0079226_10000691_pt1 | contig 24527 bp, 21 predicted proteins | sample Poulit2014_FD_76345 | JGI IMG/M metagenome (GOLD analysis project Ga0079226, IMG submission 76345) | Agricultural soil microbial communities from Georgia to study Nitrogen management - Poultry litter 2014 | ecosystem: Environmental > Terrestrial > Soil > Agricultural land | place: USA: Georgia...
GACAAATGGAAAATCAACAGTGCCACCAACCCCTCATGCGAAGCCAATTTTTAACGAATAAATATTCTATTTATACTAACAGCGAGTCAGTACTACTGCTGTGCTTTTATATAAAATATCAGAATAACGTAATTCTTTGCAAACAAAAAAATTTCATCCTAAACCTACATCACGATAAATAAACTAATAAAGTACATGAATCAATTTCATAATTCTTATCCTTTGCATACCAAGGATTCTAAGACATCAAAATTACGTGATAGAAGAGTTAGGAAAAACATTCCTTGAAGTTTCATCTTTTATTCAAATTCCAGAACAAATGATTAGAGACGATAAGTTTAATAATACTACATATTTCATGTATCACATTTTAAATACCATTTCATTTATTTTCAAATTTCCGAAAAAGAGAAACTCTTTGAGTTTACTTATTTGGAATGATATCAATTAATAAATCTTTTGTTCTCAGAATGTGTTTTTCCATCGTATATCTAAGATTTTTTTTGTCATTTTTTTCAATATATCCGACCATCATTTGATGTTCTTCGTGAGATTTGTCGATATTATCATCTAATAAGCTAGGAGTATGCAAAGGAATCCCCCTCCATAAAGTGTCAATAAAATTATGCAATCTCCGCCATGGACAGCCTTGTTGAATCATTTTATGAAAATCTGTATTTAAATTCTGATAAGCTTCTCTATCTTTCTCAGTTTTACCCAGTTTATCCATTTCCTTATACAAGTTAATTATCTGCTCCTTCTCTTTTTCATCTAAATAAGGCAATGATTGCTCTACTGCCTCTCCTTCTAAAAGAGCTCGTAGCTGATATATCTCTTCGATATCTTCCGAAGAAATAGGGGTGACAATAGCACCTTTTCGAGGTTCTAATTTTACTAAACCCTCTACTTCTAATTGTCGTAAAGCCTCACGTATTGGCATTCTACTAACACCTAGTTTACGGGCCCATTCTTCTTGTACCAATCGCTCTCCTAGTTCAAAATCTCCTTTCATTATAACTTCTCGAAGTTTTGTTGTCACTTTAAATTGAAGCGTTGCTCGTTCTTGTTCAGTTAACATAAAATCTTCCATTTATTTCACCTCCCGCCTACTATACTAAAATTTTAATTTGTTATCTGTATATGAGTTAAAATACATGTTTACAAAAATCCGTTCTAAATTAAGTTATGAAAAATTTATTTTATTCTTTTTTCAACTCCTCCATTATCTCTTCAGTATGCTCCCCTAAGTTTGGTGCTAGGCGTTTTATTTCTGTTGATGTTTTTGAAAAATTTACCGGAAATTTAATATTCGTTATTTCACCTTCGGTTGGATGATATTCTTTAGTAAAAAAGTCAACACTCTTCATGTGTTCATCTTCCATTAAATCTTTTGGAGAATTTACTGGCATATAAGGGATATCTTGTTCTTCACAGAACTGAATCCATTCATTTGTGGTTTTTGATCCCATTATATTGTTCACGAACTTATTAACAACATTTGAATTATTTGATCTACCAGTAATATTATTGAAACGCTCATCCTCCATTAAATCATCTCTACCAATAGCATGTAAAAAATTCTTCCATTGTTTATCATTGTATATAAGCACTCCCAGGTAACCATCACTCGTTTTGTAAGGTTTTCTATAAGGGGTAGTAGCTCTCGCATAAAAATGTTCACCTATAGGAGGTGAAAAAGTTTCTCCATATAAATGTTCGATTAATGTGTTTGAAGCCATTGATTCGAACATTGGTACTTCAACTTCTTGACCTTCTCCAGTTTTTTCTTTATATATAAGTGCAGACAGTAAAGCACTTAAGCCGATTAGACCAGTAGTTTTATCCGCCAATAAAGAAGCAACATATTGAGGCTCCCCAGCTATTTCACCTTGAGCTGCTGCAATCCCTGATCCCGCTTGTATTATATCATCATACGCAGGATTAGATGCATAAGGACCTTCTTGCCCGTAACCAAACATACCACAGTAAACTATACTTTTGTTAACTTTAATTATGTCTTTATAAGATAAACCTAGTTTTTTCATTGTTTGAGGTCGAAAAGAATGAATTAACACATCACTTTTTTTAACTAAATTAATCATACTTTGAAAGTCTTCTTCACTTTTTAAATCAAGGACAATGCTACGTTTATTTCGATTCAAATTCAAAAAATTACTTCCCATTCCTTCATTTCTCGAAGGGCCTACATAACGAGTGATATCACCAGCAGGTCTTTCAACTTTAATTACATCTGCCCCCATGTCAGCCATCATTAAAGTTGCGTATGGCCCCATTACTACTGAAGATAAATCTAAAACCTTTACCCCTTTTAACGGTCCAACCATTATAATTCGCCTCCAAAAATCTATATGTCTAGTTAATAACATTTAATAAATCTTATGTGAAATAAAAATAAGAGGCATTTTTCAGAAGCCTCTTATTTTCCAATTACTTGTCTCCATACTCATCATTAGCATCCTCTACTGCTTCATACACATCTTTTCCTATATCATCTTCAAATTTATCGTATATAGGTTCTAACGCATCTCGAAACGATTCAATTTCATCATCTGATAATTCTATTACCTCTGAATCTCCTCTTTCTTTAATCGTATCCTTACCTTCTTCAGCTAACTGAGCTGCATTTTCTCTTGCTACTTCAGTACCTTTTTCAAGTCCATCTTCAACAATTTCTTTAGTTTCATCATTTAAACCATCCCAAAATTCAGTATTTGTAAACACCGCATAATCAACTCGAGTATGATTTAACTCTGTAGTATAATCTTGAACTTCGTCAAATTTCTTCGACTCAATATTGCTCCAAGTATTTTCTTCACCATCCACTACTCCTTGATCTAGTGCGTTATATAATTCATCAAATGCAATAGACTCAGAACCGGCGCCTAATTCTTCATACAATGATTCAAGAACTTGGCCTCCTTGTGTTCTAAATTTCATTCCTTTGAAATCTTCTGGACTTTTTACCGGGTCTCCATTGTAAGTAATTTGCTTCCCACCATTCGGCCACATATATAAACCAAGCACACCGTCATCTTTTAAACTTTCCAATACTTCCTGCCCTTTGTCTCCATCCCAAAACGCTTCCGCTGCTTCGTCGTTATCAAAAGCAAATGGTAATGAGGGAACATTAAATTGAGGATTATGACCTACTAATTTAGACAAATCAGGTGCTATAAATTGGACATTATTAGAAACAAGATTTTCTATTTCATCGTCATCTCCAAAAAGAGAACTATCAGGGTAAATTTCCATTTCAATTTTACCATCTGATTCATCTTCAACATATTCTTTCATTGCCTCTGCTCCTTGATGTTTAGGAGTGTTTTCTGCAACTACGTGAGAAAATTTAATTTTTGTATCTTGAACACCATCATCTTCAGATGAAGCATTATTATTGTTATCGCCACAACCTACTGCAATAATTGCCAAAATCGATATGACTACTAAAAATATAAACTTCTTCATTCAACTATCCCTCCTGTAGTAATTAATGCGAATATCCAAGATAAGAAAAGGCTTTCATTTTAAAGTATAGAGATTTTTAGATAATATAAATCACCCCCTGCATTAACTATAATATTTAAAATTTATTAAAGTGATTTTGTATCCAATTTACTTAATATTCTTTATATTAGCATAATTAATTTAGCATGTAAAGAAGCTTTCAGTTTTTAGGATAATCAATAAGCAATAAGCTATATTGAATAAATTGAATTTATAATTGCTCTTTTCAAAATTTTAAATTAATTATATTAAGTGGATTCCCTACTACTCTTAAAGCAATACCCTTATTTTAATAACTCGCATCTAAAGATTTTCACACTAATTAAACAAATTAACGCAAAAAACTGTCAATTTACGAATAAATCAAAAGTTAAATCCACAATCTAGTTAGAAAATAAAGATTCCTTAGTAGTCCGTGCATTACACTCTAAATGTTGATTAAACTAGATAACTACTTTTTCTCCTCTACATGTGATATACAACAATATTCTCCTCATTTCTCCAGAGTGATATAGTAAATTCTAAAATAGATATAGATATTATATCTTAGCCTTCTATAAATTAATATCTAAGATTCATATAAAGATTTAACAGTAATACGGACCTTTTCCCTTTGAAGACTTTAACCTATATGAAGTAAAACCTTGAATATTAAAACATAAATTTTACTGAATAATATATTTTTTATACTCTGCACTTCTAAATTATTTAAAAATTTAGAATGGGTTGTCAATTCAAAAAACTTATATTATGATATTAATCATAGTTAGTATCCAAAATACAAAATAAGGAAAGGATGATTATGTGCGTATATTAACTTTTATTGAGAATTTCATTTCTGGGTTGTTGTTAATAGCTGGAGTAATTGTAAGCATTTACTCTATTTTTATGCGTTATGTAATGGAACATTCTCTAAGTTGGGCAACCGAATTTTATACAATGTTTCTTGTGTGGGCAATTTTCATTGGATTTTCAACTGCTTTAAGAGATGATAAACATATATCTATTGATATTTTATTTGACCGAGTCAACCCTACATTTCAGAAGATTTTCGAACTTATTGTGCTTTTTGTTGGAACCGCTTTCAGTATGTTTTTTGTTTGGGCAGGTGTAGAGGTAGTTCTATCTTCTTACAATCAAGGGTCTACAAGCATTGATGCTGGATTCCCAATATGGATTAATTATTTAATACTCCCTATTTCTGGTCTCCTATTATTTATTCGTCTATTAGAACAGACAATTCTTTTCTTTAGAAAAAAACAATCGTCAAGTGAGGAGGAAAAAGATTGACTACAATAATCTTATTAATAATGTTATTTGGTTTAGCTTTCTTAGGAACTCCTATTGCTATAAGTTTAGGCGCATCTAGTGTTGTAGCTTTATGGTTAGCTGACTTTGAAATTTATACTATTGGTCAAAAAATGTTTGAAGGGGTTAACAGTACTACATTAATGGCAATACCAGGTTTTATTTTTGCTGGTTTGATTATGGCGAAAGGGGGCATTTCAAAATATTTAATTGAATGTATTGATGTATGGATTGGACACTTAAAAGGAGGACTCTCTGTTGTAACAATAGTTACATGTCTAATTTTCGCAGCAATATCAGGATCTAGTCCTGCAACAGCAGCAGCAATTGGAACTGTAATGATTCCAATGATGGTCAATGCCGGATATGAAAAAAAATATACTATGGGATTGGTCGCTGCAGCTGGCACATTAGGTATTTTAATACCGCCTTCTATACCACTAATTCTATATGGGTCCGTTTCCGAAGAATCAACAGGTAAATTGTTTTCAGCAGGTATCTTTCCGGGCATTGTGCTAGGTGGTATATTAATTATTTATGCAGTTATTGTAGCACAAATTAAAAATTATGGGGGAAGTGCAAAAACACCTTTGAAAGAAAGGTGGGTCCCTACTCTCAAAGCAATATGGGGGCTATTATTCCCAATTCTTATCCTAGGAAGTATCTATAAAGGGATTGTTACCCCAACAGAAGCATCATTTTTAGCAGTTTTATACGCTTTTATTATTTCAGTTTTTATTTACAGAGAATTGACATGGGAATTGTTTAAAAATATTGTAATGGAATCAATAAATACTACCTCTATGATATTTTTAATTATTGCTTCGGCTACAGTGTTTGGTATGTATCTTACTACTGAACAAGTACCTCAAACATTCGCTTCAATGGTTAGTGACGCTGGCTTAGGAAAAATAGGTTTTTTAATCGTAGTAAGTATTTTATTCTTTATTTTAGGTATGTTTTTAGAGCCAAGTTCTATTATTTTAATCACACTTCCTATCCTCTTACCAATTTTAGGATCGCTTGATATAGATGTAATACATTTTGCGATTATTATGGTAGTAAATATGGAACTTGGGATGATTACACCACCTGTAGGGCTAAATTTATTTGTCGTTTCGGGCGTTACGGAAGAAAAAATTGAAAAGGTTATTAAAGGGGTTGTTCCTTTTTTTGCTCTGTTTGTAATTGCTCTTATTATTATCATTATTTTTCCAGAAATCTCTCTTTATCTAACAAAATAAAAAGGTTTTTATATGACGAAACATTTAAAGATTGCAAAATTAGGAAGGCTGGGAAATTGAGTGAACACAAATAATAATTTTATTTTAAGTCCTTTAAAAACATCAATTATTTTGCTTTTTGCTACTGTTATATTTTTAATATTATATTTTAATTTATCTGACAGTTTTTCACACGAAGCAAAATTGATGACAAGCTTAGTAAGCGCAGGAGTCATACTTTGGGCTTTCGAGCCTTTTCCGATAGGACTTACAGCAGTTATAATTCTTGTATTAATGCTGGTCTTTCGAGTCAGTAAAATAGAAATGATATTAAGTGGTTTTTCCTCTCCTGCCATTTATCTAATTGTAGGAGGCATGATGTTGGCCAGAGCGATAAACGAAACTCCCTTATCTAAAAGAATTACTTATAAAGTAATTAAAAAATGGGGCACAAGTGCTAAAGGTTTGGTAGGAAGTCTTTTAATTATTATGCAAATTCAAGCTTTCTTTATACCTGCTACAGCTGTTCGAACTACTTTGATGCTTCCGATTTCAACCATGATTATTAAAACCGTTGGAGCAAAGCCAGGCAGTAATTTACAAAAAGCTCTAACATTGGCTGTAGCTTTTGGGGGAAACATAAGCGGAACAGCTGTTATGACTGCAGCCGTGGGTAATATTTTAACTGTAGAATTATTGGATAAGTATGCGAGTATAAAAATAACTTATTTTCAATGGCTTTTATATACGTTCCCTTTATGGATTGCACTCATCCCTGCAATTTGGATATTGCTGTTGAAATCGTTTCCTTTAAAGAAAGAAGATAGTTACTTCCCGATGATTAAAGAAGAAATGAATATTAAACTTAGAGAACTAGGTACTGTGAAAAAAAGTGAAATACGCTGTTTAATGATACTGGTAGTAACAGTTCTTTTATGGATTTCAGAACCTTATCATGGCTTGCACCCTAGTGTACCTGCACTAATAGGAGTAGTGCTTATGACTATACCTGGTATTGGATGTGCGAGCTGGAATAAAGTTGTTCAAATTAATTATAATACAGTGATTTTAATTAGTATAACTCTGTCTATAGGCTACAATTTAATTGATACTGGTGCTGTGAATGCCATAAGTCAATATCTAAGTGTAGGATGGATATTAACCACAATTAAATATCCATTGATTGGTGTTATATTTATAGTTATTTTAACACAATTATTTCATAAATTAATTTCTAATGTATCCACAGCAGTAGTTACTCTTGTCCCCTTAGTGATCAGCATTTCTTCTAACGCTAATATTGAACCAATGATGCTCAGCTTTACAGCTGGGTTAACCAGTCTTTATGGATTTATTTTAGTTGTTGAAACAATGCCAAATTTAATAGTGCATGGTACAGGGTTAATAGCACAGAAAGATTTTTTTAAACCTGGATTATGGGCAACTGTTATTTCTAGTGGATTGATTATTCTCGTAGCTAGCACATGGTGGAAAATACTTGGATTAGTTTAATCTTTAATAGTTTTGGGTTAATATTTACAAATTATCTGAATTATAGTAATATTTATTATATTGTATCCAATCTACAAAAACCAAAATTATATTTACCTTCTTAAACCTATAAAACTATAAAAGGTGGTTGAAAAATGATTAGATCTTGGATGTTTATTCCCGGTTCTCATGATAAACATTTACAAAAAGCACAATCACTTGATTCAGATGTATTAATATTTGATTTAGAAGATGCTGTTGCAGAAAATGAAAAAAAGGTTGCTAGACAAAAAATAATCCCATTTCTAAAAAATCAACAGCATAAGAAATGTTACGTAAGAGTTAATTCTCTGGAATCACCTCATTTTATGAAAGATATAAAGGATATTATCTGTCTTGAATTAGATGGTATTATACTTCCTAAAGCAAGTTGTACTGAAGACATTATTATTACAGATTATCTTCTGAAACAAATGGAAATGGAATCTAACATTCCCAAAGGGAAAACTAAGATAGTTCCATTAATAGAAAACGGTATTGGTATTCACAATTCATATAAAATAGCTGTGGCTTCTGAAAGAATTATGTGCTTAGCATTTGGAGCAGAAGATTTCACTCTTGACCTATCCATAAATACCACAGAAAACGAATCAGAATTACAATACGCTCGAGCAAAATTAGTAGAAGTTTCAGGGGCAGCAGGTATTGAAGCACCAATCGACACAGTATATACCTCTATTCAGAACCAAAAAGGACTCCAAAAATCTGCTTATAATAGTAAGAATCTTGGGTTTCAAGGAAAGCTTGCAATTCATCCAGAACAATTAAAAATTATAAATACAGTCTATTCTTATTCTACTGAACAAATAGAAGAAGCAAAGACAATTGTATCAGCATATAATAAATCTATTGCACAAGGGAAAGGAGCTATTGAGTATAATGGTAAAATGATTGACATGCCTGTAGCAGAAAAAGCAAAAAATATTTTAAAAAAATTAAAAGATTAATTTATCATTTTTTATAATATGAGGAGAGATTAAATGTTACCACTTGAAGGAATAACAGTAATAGCATTAGAACAAGCAGTAGCTGTACCATTTGCCACTCGTCAATTAGCTGATTTAGGAGCTAGGGTTATTAAAGTTGAACGACCAGAAGTCGGAGATTTTGCAAGAAATTATGATACTACTGTTCAAGGTTTATCCAGTCATTTTGTATGGACAAACCGATCCAAAGAATCTATTACAATAGACATGAAGTCTACAAAAGGAAAACAAGTATTAAAGCAACTGATTGCGAAAGCTGACGTACTCATACAAAATTTAAAACCAGGTGCTTTAGAAAGAATGGGGTTCATACCTGAAAACCTTTTAGAGAAGTATCCAGAATTAATTATTTGTAATTTGTCTGGATATGGTAAAACAGGTCCTTATGCCGATAAAAAAGCTTATGATTTACTTGTTCAATGTGAAGCAGGTCTTGTTTCCATAACAGGAGACAATAATACTCCTTCTAAAACTGGTATATCAATCGGAGATATTGCCGGAGGTATGTATGCGTATACAGGAATTCTAACTGCTTTATTAACTCGTCAAAAAACAGGTGAGGGTACTATATTAGAAATTTCATTGTTAGAAGCTCTAGGTGAATGGATGGGATACCCTGCTTATTACGCTAGTTATGGAGGTGAAGAACCCGCGCGAACAGGTGCAAGCCATTCGACAATTTACCCTTATGGTCCATTCGAGTGTGGTGACGGTAAAACTATTTTTATAGGATTACAAAATGAGAGGGAATGGAAACAGTTTTGTGAAGAAGTATTAAAACAGCCAGATTTAGCGAGAGACTCTAGGTTTAATACAAATTTCAACAGATCTGCCAATCGCCATATATTAAAAAAAATAATAGAGGAAAAATTAAACTCACTTACTTCAGATCTCGCTATAGCAAGAATAGAAAAAGCAAACATTGCAAATGCACGTCTAAACACTATGAAAGATTTCTTCGAACACCCACAATTAAAAGCTAGAAATCGTTGGACACAAGTTGATACACCAAAAGGAAAGATTAACGCACTTAAGCCACCAGTGACCAATAAAAATTTTGAAGCTGTTATGGATCCAGTACCAGATATTGGTGAACATACTACAAAAATTTTAAAAGAACTCGGGATTGATTAATTATTTAATAATATAAGGAGTGATTTAATGGAAATTAAGAAAGGTTGGGAAAGCCGTTTTTATGAAGATTTTGAAGTTGGACATGTATACCCTCACCCTCTTGGAAGAACAGTCACAAAGACAGATAATATTTATATGACACTTTTAACACAAAATACGAATCCATCTCATTTTGATGATTATTATTCTTCGCAAACAGATTTCGGGCAACCACTCGTTGATTCTACATTCACTGTAGCGTTAGTGACCGGGCAATCAGTTACCGACATCTCACAAAATGCAATGGCAAATTTAGGATGGGATAAAATACGATTACCAAATCCAGTTTTTGAAGGAGATACAATTTATTCTTATTCTAAAGTTTTAGATAAAAGAGAGTCCAAATCACGCCCCAATGTAGGAATTGTTAACGTAAAGACTGCTGGATACAACCAAAGAGGAGAAGTAGTAGTTAAATATGAACGAACTTTTATGGTATATAAAAAGAGTCATGCACCGAAGAAAAAAAATGATTTACTTAATAGAGTATTAGAAGAAGAAGAAAACAATTGAAGGATATGTAATATTGCTTATTGATTTTCAAAATAAAAGAAAGAAGGTTAAATATGTTTATAGATAAAGAAAGGCAAGAAAATATTGAAGCCATACGCGCAGGGATTCGACAATTATGTAAAGATTTCCCAGAATCTTACTGGCAAGAAAAGGATAAGCAAAGTGCTTATCCAGAAGAATTTATTCAAGCACTCACTAAAGAAGGTTGGCTATCTGTAATGATTCCAGAAGAATATGGTGGCGCAGGTTTAGGTGTTTTAGAAGCCTCGGTTATTTTAGAAGAAATTAATCGTTCTGGAGGTAATGCTGGAGCAGGTCATGCTCAAATGTATACAATGGGCGCAATTCTTCGTCATGGTAATGAAGACCAAAAGCAGCAATATCTGCCCAAAATAGCTACTGGCGAGCTACGTTTGCAAGCCTTTGGAGTTACAGAACCAAATGCAGGAAGCGATACAACTAATTTAGATACTATGGCTGTTAAAAAAGGAAACAAATACATTGTAAATGGACAAAAGATTTGGATTTCACGATCACAACAATCTGATTTAATGTTACTTTTAGCAAGAACTACACCAAAAAAAGATGTTAAAAAGAAAACTGATGGGCTTAGCACATTTTTGTTAGATATGAATGATCAAAAAGACAATATAACAATTAACCCAATTGATACAATGATCAATCACTCAACAACGGAAATTTTTTTAGAAAATGTAGAAATCCCTGAAGAAAATTTAATAGGAGTAGAGGGTAAAGGATTTAAAAACATATTAAGTGGAATGAATGCAGAGAGAATCTTAATTGCTTCCGAAAGTATCGGAGATGGTAAATATTTTATTGATAAAGGAACAACATATGCAAACGAAAGAGTAATATTCAATCGCCCAATTGGTCAAAATCAAGGTGTACAATTCCCCCTTGCAACTTCATACATGAACATTGAATCCGCTGCGTTAATGAGAGACAAAGCAGCGATATTGTTTGATAACGGGGATACGAGCGGAAATGAAGCAAATATGTGCAAATACCTTTCTTCTGAAGCAACATGGGAAGCAGCTAATAATACCATGGACTTACATGGCGGTTACGGCCTGGCGAAAGAATACCATATCGAAAGAAAATTCCGAGAAGCACGACTTTATAAAGTAGCGCCTATCACCAATAACCTAATTGTTACACATATAGGGCAACATGTGCTAGGGCTACCTAGATCATTCTAGTATACTATTCATTTATTTTATCGGTAGTTTTGCTAACTTTCTTTAACTTTTTCCTAAAAAACATTTTGAATTTTTTAGTATGATATAACAATGAAATAAAAACATTCTTAGGTAAATAAAAGAAACAGAGTTAAGTAAATCTAGTCTCAAACAAAAATGCTTGTGGTTATTTTTTGTAAAAACCACAAGCATTTTTATGTCTTCATATGAAAATGGAACATATCACGTCCAAAGTAGAAATTATTTCTTTTTCTGATAACTCATCGTACATGACATTAGGATTCGTCATCAAATTTAAGCTATATTTTTCGATGTATTTATTATGACATACAAAATGTATGTTAATTGGCATTGACCTCTATTTTCATTACATCCATAAAATTATATTCTTCATCAATCACTTCGACCTGAAAAAGTTGAGTTCTAAATTTAACAAAACATTGGTGTAATAACTCTGTTACAAAAGGTTTGGTCCGAAAACTATTAATCGTATTATACGCTGGTTCATACATACCCTTAAGATAATTACATCATACGGTAACTATCTTTGAATTATGCTTCTATTCCCTGTCAAGAAGATATGGACTACGTATAAGTATACAAAACATTTTTCATCATACACAGATGATAAACTTAGTAACCTATGCTTCATCCATAGTTTTGAAAGGACTCTGTTGGTATACTTTCAATTAAATCGCTGACTGTAAAGATAACATAATTTTTCTAATTCTATAATCTAAAGGGAAAGTTACTTGATTTATAATATAATATTTATGTATGAAGAGCATCTTCGAGATTATGTTAATTTTACCAGAAGTGGTCTTTTTTAAAACAATTTAGAAATAATTAAACAAAAATAAAAATGGAATCCTCATACAGAAATCCCATTTTGTTTAGCTGAATTTTTTTCCCATCTTTTACCTTTAAGAATTAAATCATATAAATATCTTCGTTTATTGTGATAAATAACTTTGTTTGTTAAAACAATGTTGAATTTTTAACAATGAGTTGATATTTAGATACTAAATTAACGATTCTTGATTAAAACATAAACCAGCCTCTAATTAAATGTTAGTTTCTGTTATTTAAAATAACATTTAACACCTTCTAATTACATTAATTGTTTCAATTTTTCATACAAATTGCTTTTAGCTTCAAAGCCCACTCCAGGTATATCAGGAAGACTAACATAGCTATTATCCACTTCATAATTGTCAGCAAAACCTCCAAACGGTTGAAAAACGCCTGGGTAAGACTCGTTGCCACCCAGTTTTAAACCTGCTGCAATATTTAAAGACATCTGGTGGCCACCATGTGGAATACAACGTCTAGTAGACCAACCTTTATTTTTCAACATATCTAATATTCTCATATACTCAACCAGTCCATAACTTAAAGCACAATCAAATTGTAAATAATCTTTTTTTGGATTTAAACCACCATAACGAATCAAATTAGTGGCATCTTGCACTGAAAATAAATTTTCGCCTGTTGCTATTGGATTACTGTAATGTTCCGATAGTGAAGCCTGTAATCTATAGTCTAGTGGGTCCCCTGCTTCTTCATACCAAAAAAGGTTATAATCTTCAATTTTTTCTCCAAACTCGATTGCTTCTTTTAAAGTGAATCTTCCATTTACATCGACAGCAAGATTTTTCCCTGAAGGTAATAATTTTAACACTGCTTCTATTCTATTCAAATCTTCGGCTACTGATAACCCACCCACTTTCATTTTTACATGGTTATAACCTAAATCCAGATATTGTTTCATTTCCTCCTGCAAGGCCTCTTTTCCTTTACCAGGGTAATAATAACCTCCTGCTGCATAAATAAATACTTTATCATCTACATATCCATCCCCATATCGTTCAGCCAACAACTGGTACAATGGTTTTTCTTCTATTTTAGCAACTATATCCCAAATTGCCATATCAAGCACTCCAACCGCAACACTTCTTTCCCCATGTCCACCCGGCTTTTCATTTTGTAATAAAATTTCATTTATCTTAAAAGGATCAAAATTTTTATTAGTTTTATCCACTATGTCTTCTGTTTTTGCATCTAACAATCGTGGTATAAAACGTTCTTTTAATAGTCCCGTTGGGGCGTATCGTCCGTTAGAATTAAACCCGTATCCTATCACCCTTTTTCCATCCCTAATAACATCCGTTTTAATAGCAACAATGGAAGCAGTCATTTTACTGAAATCGATAAAAGCATTACGAATATCGCTACTAATTGGTATTTCTTTTTCATGAATACTTACTATTTGCATATATAGTTTGTCCCTTCCATCTAATTTTTTAAAATATTTGGTGAATCTCAAATACAAAAACTTCGTTCATACTAAGTTTTATTGAGTATAAGACATTAATTTTCTCACATCATCCATATTTTCTAGATTCAGCAAATAATCTATAAAATACTTTTTATCTTTTTCTGATAAATTAACAGCTAATTTTTCAAACTTTGACTTAATATCTTCGGTATTAACAGCATTTTCCGGATCTCCTTTCGGAAATAAAGTTTTCCGTTCAATAACTTCACCATTTGTTAAATAAATATTGATGCTAGCTCCCCACTTCTCTGGATATAACATATCCACTTCCCGATCAATTGTAATCTTCACACGATTCATTAAGTCTCTTATATCGGTAGACCAAAGTGTATCGTTATTGAATTTATCTAAACCGCCCTGACCTTCTATAAATGCCAAAGCTGTACAAAATTGTAAACTGAATTTAGACTCATACTGAGTCGTCGGATTACTATTGTCTGTAATATCAATTGCTGTCTGATAAGTTCTTACAATAATACTATCAATTTCTTCTAGCGTAATTACTCCTTCCTGTCTTAAAGCAATCATTAAATCCATAGCAGAATGAGTATGCCTACATGAAGCATGAACTTTGAAAGAATTTTCCATTATTTTAAACTCGTTTCCTAATTCGTTAGTTATTTTTTTTGCATCGTAGTCAGTGCTCATTGCCTTAAAAAAACCGCGATCTCCCTCCAGTATTTGCCTTGCACCAGTAAATCCTTTCTTCGATAAATAAGCACTTAACACGCCATTCATAGCAGCTTTACCAGGATGTAATTGTTTTGACATGGCACCATCTTCAATAAATTGCCATAGACCTGCAGCTTGTGTACCTGCATTTCCAAGTGCATGTATAATCTGTTCTTCATTTAATTCCAAAAGTTTAGCAGCAGCAGCAACGGCACCAAATGTGCCACAAGTTGCTGTATTATGCCAATAATAATAATGCGACGGAGTAACTGCTTCCCCTATTCGATAACACACCTCATAGCCTATGGTTATTGCTGCAATCAAATCTTTTCCTGTTTTATTTTCCGCTTCAGCAACAGCTAATGCTGTAGGGATAACAACTGTAGCTGCATGAATAACGGAAGATTTATGAATGTCATCTAATTCTGCTATATGACTAGCTGCCCCATTAACAAGTACTGCGTTCATTACAGATGATTTCCCGCTCGTTATCAAACTAACCTGTTTATCCCCCCCCATTTCCTTAATAAATGCATCAATTATTTTTATAGGTTCAGTTGTTGCACCAATAAAAGCAGAAGCAAAATAGTCAAGTGTACAAGTTTTTGTAAAATCTACTACTTCTTCTGGCATATCTTCAAAATTTGTTGTTTTTATATATCTGCTTAAAATACGACTTAATTCCATACGGAAACACCCTATCATTAATAATTTATATATACTTTAATACTTCTTGTATAGAAGCCAAGTTTTCAAATTCCATCATTCTATCTATTAATAATTTAATCCGTCTTTCCGGCAAATTATCTTTGCACAAATTAGTGAATTTTCTGTTGATATTCTCCTGTGTCATGGGTTTTTCCAAACTACCAGTTGCATGTTCAACATAAATATCATATTCAGTCCCATCTTGCTTTATTAAATTTGCTGAAACTTTTTCTTTGTCCATTGAATCATTAACAAATGGTTTTATTTTTTTTCTAAATGCAACAACTTCTGGATTTTGAACTTTATTGTCACTGAATTGCTCTTCCGAAGCGTCTTGTTCTAAAAAAGAAATTGCGCTTGCATGATATATACTGAACTTTGCTTCTAATCCAGTAGCAGGAAACTTTTTACCTGTTAATTCTAAAACATATGGATGGACCGTTAATTGAATTTCTTTTACTTCGTTCGGAGTAATAACATTGCTCAATTTAATACAAGCATCTATAGAGGGGTGTAGAACAATACCACAAGCGTATGGCTTAAAAGAATTTTTTTCTAATTGCCAATCTTCTCCCCAGTTCTCTAAAATTTTTTCTGGTTGACTATTTGAATTATAAACATTCAAAAATCCTCTTTTCGCTTCTAAAACCTGATCAGAACTTGTAAAACCATTTTTAACTAATAAAGCAGCCAACAAACCATTTTGTGCAGCTTTACCAGGATGAAAAGACTTAGTCATTGTACCAAACATTTCTCTTAAACCGAAAGCCTGTGTACCAGCCAAACCTAAACCCATTGCCATCTTCTCTTCATTTACTTCCATAATAATACCAGCAGCAGTCATCGCTCCAAAAACGCCTGTGCTTGAAGTGATATGAAAACCATTTTGATAATGAGAAGGATAAATAGCCTTGCTGATTCTTAATTCTACTTCACATCCTAAAATAAACGCTCTCAATAAAGTCTGACAATCTGTTCCAAATTTTTCCCCTAATGCAAAGACAACCGGAGCAACAGGACCACTTGGATGATGAATTGTATCCAAATGTGTGTCATCATAATCAAAAATATGAGAAGAAGTTCCATTAATTAAAGTTGCTGAAAGAATATCCATCTTTTTATTTCTCCCCAAAATTGTGGCCTGATCTGAATTTGTTAATTCCTCAGTTGTCTCTAAAAGTATATTGATAGTTTCATGATTAATTCCTCCAATTGTCACACCCAGCCAATTTAATAAGCTTTTTTTTGCATGTAAAACAACTGACTGTGGCATACTTTCCAAAGTTGTATTGAATATATTTGTAGCAAGTTGTTTAGTTATCATTTTTTCTACCTCATTATTATACTTTATTGTTTAATTTATTTAGTTATAGATAAAGCGAAAAAATTTCTAAGTTTTCTTATCTTCAACAATTGTACTTGACCAATTTTCAAATATATTTAAAATGTTAGTAAAATCCTTTTTTCCATATCCTTGACTTATAGCATATTTCCATAATTGAGTCGTATTTTCTCCCACAAACATCGGTACTTGATTTTTTTCCGCTAATTCCATACAAAGCTTCAAATCTTTATAAGCTAAATCCATTGAAAAACCATAGTCAAAAGTTCTGTTCAACATATATTGAGCAACTTTATCCTCTGTTGCTGAACTTCTTCCACTACTCATGTTTAATACATCTAACATTTTTCGTGAGTCCAACCCTGCTTTTACTCCCAATGTCATTGCTTCTGAAGTAGCAGTAATAGCAGTTGAAGATAGTAGATTATTAATAAGCTTCATCATTTGAGCTTGACCAACTTCTTCACCTATATGAGTTATTTTTTTTCCTATAGTAAGTAGTAAATCTGTACATTTAGTTGCCAGGCTTCGATCACCCGCTGTGATGATAGATAATGTTTTTTGTTTTGCACCAATTACACCACCACTTACTGGAGCATCTAATACTTTGATATTATTAGTTTGCAAGATATTTGCTATTTCTGTCGATACATCTTGACCTGTTGTTGATAAATCAATATATTCCTTAATTTTATTTCCATACATCAATCCATTTTCACCAATAGCTACAGCTTTTACAACTTCAGGTGTAGGTAAACTTACCAATACTATATCTGCATAGTCTGCAATTTTTTTAGGCGACATTTTTTTCTCCACATTTGAATGGGATTGTATAAAGTTATCCGCTGTTACTTTATCTATATCATAAATCATCATATTGTAACCTTCATTTGCTAAATGTCCAGCCATGTGAAACCCCATACTGCCTAAACCAATGAATCCAATTGTGTTATTATGTTTCATACGTTCAACTCCCGCTTCGTAACTTTCTGTTATAAATATCTATTAACCACCTATGATATTTTCGAGTATAATAATGCCGCGTTGTTTTTTGCTTCTGATAATTAACATAACTTCATCAATATCCTGTAACTCAAAGGCATTTACAATTTCTTCATATTCTGAAACCGATTTCTGCAAACTAAGGGGATGAGATAATGTTAAATAACGAAATATAGTCCAGCGCATATTCAAGCTTTTATAGATATCTTCTAATATTTTATTCTCTGAAACTTGAATCAATTTAAAATGCAATCTTTCAACCAAAAAATGACAACGCTTTACATTACGCATTTTAACGGTTCTCTTCATCTCTAATAAAATCAATCGCATTTCTTCAATATCATTGTCACAATTATGTTCCAACCCTTTTTTTAGCGCCAGTTCTGTAAGATTATATACAATGTCATATAAATCATTGATTTCTTTATGTGTTATATCTCTAACTTTTACACCTTTTCTTGGTATTTTTTCTATAATTCCTTGATTTTCTAATATAAATAGTGCTTCACGGACTGGAGAACGACTAACGTTATAATGATGTGTTAAATCCTTTTCAATAAGCCGTTCACCTGGCTGAAATTCACCTTCAGCAATTCTTGTCGCTATTGAAGCAGCCATTTCTTTTGCTATAGTATTTTTTTCTTCAACACTCATTTTAATTAACCTTTCTCACCAATAATCTGTTATTTTCCTTCCATTTCTTCAAACACTTCGTTAGCAGTTCTAAAACTGTCGATTGCGGCAGGAACACCACAATAAATAGCTGCTTGTAAGAATACTTCCTGAATTTCTTCTTTAGTAATACCATTACTAAGCGCACCCCTTACATGAAGTTTCAACTCATGAGGTCGATTTAAAGCTGTAAGCATTGATAAATTCAAAAAACTTCTTTGTTTCTTATCTAACCCCTTTCTGCCCCATATTTCTCCCCAACAATATTTCGTTACTAACTCCTGTATTGGCATATTGAATTCAGATGTATTTTCCATAGAGTGTTTCACATGATCTTCTCCAAGTACTTCTTTACGAATTTTTAAACCGCTTTCAAAATTACCACTCATCAAATCCCACTCCTTTCTAATTCTTTAGCATGTATTTGTATACAATATTAATTGTATATTAAGTAACCATATTCGTCAATTTAGGATTTTGAATTTTTAAAAAATTTAAGTTAGGATAAGGAGAACTTTATCATTTCGATTTAAAACACTATACTATATATTAACATATTATGATAAAATAGATTTTAAATATTTGATTTTTTTGTATTGTATACATTTATTGTATATGTTTTTAATTAAAAATATCAAATTGTTAACTATTAATAAGGATGTGTTCACATTTATGATAGCATTATATTTTATCTTAAGAGACATTATTATGCCTGTTTTCATAATTATTATTATCGGTTTTCTTCTTCAAAAAAGAATGAATATGAATTTACAGACTCTTGCGAGAATAAATATTTATATTTTGGTACCAGCTTTTATATTTGTCAAATTGTATAACACGACTTTCTCAGCAACTATGTTTTCAAATGTAGTTTTCTTCTTAATCATATACATATTTTTTCTATCTATTCTTGCAATATCTATTTCTAAATTATTTCGATTTGGGAAAAGAAAAAAAGCAACATTTATAAATAGTATAATTTTTTACAACTCAGGAAACTATGGAGTGCCAGTTAATGATCTGGTTTTTAAAGGTGACGCTCTGGCTATGTCTATACAAGTTATTGTACTTACATTTCAAAACATGCTTGTATTTTCTTATGGTATTTTCTCGCTTGACTCTATAAATTCTGGCAAATTAAAAGCTTTAATAGGGTACTTTAAAATGCCTGTATTGTATGCCATGGTTTTCGGAATTATTTTCAATGTATTTGAAGTCCCAATTCCTGAATTTTTATGGACATCCGCAAACTATTTGTCAGACGCTATGATAGCACTTGCATTAATGACTTTAGGGGCGCAAGTAGCACAATTAAAATTTAAAAGTGGACTATCATCTCTTTATTTCAGCGTTACTATTCGCCTTTTTATTGGTCCTCTAATTGCACTTGGAATAATATTTTTACTACCTGTTAACAACATTACTGGGCAGGCTTTGTTTATTGCCTCCTCTATGCCAACATCAGTAAATTCTGCTGTCATTGCTCAAGAATACAACAATTATCCAGATTTGGCAGCGCAGGCAGTATTGTTTTCCACTATATTCAGCGCTATTACAGTATCATGTGTTATTTTTGTATCTAAAATGATATTTTAATTGAAACTGAAGGCATGATGTATGTTCATTAAATTAATAAAAATTTTAAAAATTCAATTTTCGATGTTCAAATCGAGAATTCGTAATTTTTTGACAGTTTAACTAAATTATTGTAAAATTAGCAATAATTAATTAGTTGATTATTGTATCTATCTGTAAATTTAATATTACTAATTTGTTTTTTCAAGGAGGAATGTAAATGTCATAAAGTAATAAAATTTATTTAAGTCTAAATTAACCCTCTTTTCTACATCCCGTGCTATAACTTATCCTCATATTCAAATTAAATTATTTCAATCTTAAAATTATTCAAAAGGAGTTGTTTTAAATTGAAAGGCAAAGTAGGTTTTATGACAGAGCCAGGAAATATTGAACTACATGAATACGAGTTGCCAGAAGTAACACCGGGATCTGTGCTGGTAAAAGTTTCTCAAAGTAATGTTTGTGGCTCAGAGTTGCACATATTCGAAGGCAAACATCCTTTTATTAAACACGCTGTGTTGGGTCATGAAATGATTGGTAAGATTCTTGAATTAGGAGAAGGAGTAACAATTGATAATGCAGGAAACACTGTTAAAGAAGGGGACTCTATTGTTGCTCCTTATTATTTAACTTGTGAAAAATGTAGAGCATGTCGAAACGGACAGTTTCATTTATGCGAAAACGCATATACCTACTGGAGTAAACCCCCTACTGAATGGCCGTATTTTAACGGTGCTTTTTCTACACATTATTATATTCACCCTGACCAATACTTTTACAAAGTCCCCAAAAATGTTAGTAGTCCAGTTGCTGCAAGTGCAAACTGTGCTTTATCTCAAGTTTATTTTGGTATAGATCAAGCCGAACTAAGTAGTGATGAAACTATTGTTATACAAGGTGCTGGGGGGTTGGGGCTAAATGCTATTGCAGTTTCAAAAGAACGTGGAGCAAGAGTAATTATTATAGACGGAATTGAATCACGTCTTGAATTAGCTAAAAAATTCGGAGCTGATGAAATAATAAATATAAACGAGTATAGAACTGTAGAAGACAGAGAAAAGAAAATAAAATCTCTAACTGATGACTGGGGAGCCGACGTGTGCATAGAACTAACTGGAATTCCAGATTCATTTTCTGAAGGGATTAAGTTGGTTAGACCTGGTGCACGATTTGTTGCTATTGGTACCCAGTCTCCAGGGACCAGTACTGCTGTAGATCCTGGACAGCTTGTTCGCAAATCTGTGAAAATAATCCCTTTAATCCGATATAATCCATGGTATCTCTACAAGTCACTAAAATTTTTAGAAAGAAATCAACATAAATATCCTTTTGAATCATTACTAGACGCAACTTTTGACCTTTCAGATATTCAAACTGCTTTGGATAAATCTGCTAACCGCGAAGTTACTAGAGCTACCATAAATTGTGAATAAGCTCCCCTTTAAATGAAAGCGTTATCAAGAAGTTGTTTACAGCATTACCACTACTTTAATTTACTTAGTTAAAGCAATTTAAAATTTCATAACAAATACTGGTTTAAATTAATAACTATCATAGCCTTTAGCTTTGCTAGCTATTTATATTAGTGAAAACTAGTTGTTGATAAGATTTTATCTAAAGAGGTGGTTATATGGGAGATGAATTAGTAGACTATAAAATGTACATTGGTGGCGAATTTGTTGATGGGATTAATAAAAATTACATGAGTACTACTAACCCTGCTACAGGAAAAGCATGGGCGCGTATACCAAATGGTGATACGGACGATGTTAATAAAGCGGTTGACGCTGCTAAAACCTGTTTTGAGTCGAACGAATGGAAACGGTTGTCTCCTACTGAAAGAGGGAGGCTGTTATACAAATTAGCTGATAAAATAACAAGAAATTCAGAACGCATTGCAAAAGTTGAAACCAAAGACAATGGAAAGCTATTTAAAGAAATGAACTCACAAATTAAAAAACTTCCGTCTTGGTTTGAATATTATGCAGGGTTATCTGATAAAATGGAAGGTACTGTAATACCACAAACAAATAAAAATATTCTAAATTACACTTTAAAAGAACCTTTAGGAGTTGTTGCCGCATTCGCTCCTTGGAATTCACCACTACTTCTAACGACATTTAAATTAGCACCGGCAATTGCCGCCGGGAATACAGTAGTAGTAAAACCTTCTGAAAACACGTCAGCTTCTATGATTGAATTTTCTAAACTTTTTGACGAAGTTGGCTTTCCTCCTGGTGTATTAAATGTTGTTACAGGATACGGTGAAAAAGTTGGAGAGCCCCTGTCAAAGCATAAGGATATAGATAAAGTCGCTTTTACAGGAGGGACAGAAACTGGACGCTCTGTAGGTAAGAACGCTATTTCTAATTTTTCCCCTGTCACTTTGGAACTTGGAGGAAAAAGTCCTAACATAGTTTTCGAAGATGCTGATCTTGAAGCAGCAGAAGCTGGAGTGATTTCGGGTATATTTGCGGCAAGCGGACAAACATGTATAGCTGGTTCTCGTTTATTTATTCATGAAAAAATTGCAAATAAATTTTTGAAAAAACTAGTTGAAAAAACTAAAAATATAAAATTAGGTGATCCATTTGATAAAAATACACAAATGGGACCTGTAGCCACAGTAAGTCAACTTGATAAAATTGAAAAATTTGTCGAAATTGCTAAAGATGAAGGTGCTCAAGTTTTAACTGGAGGAACGAGAGAAAGTAGTTTAGATAAAGGTTTATATTTTAGACCTACTATTCTTTCAAAAGTTGAGAATAATCATACTGTTTCTCAAGAAGAGATTTTCGGACCAGTATTATCTGTTATCCTATTTTCCAACGAAAATGAAGTAATTAAAAAAGCAAATCAATCAAAATTTGGTTTAGGAGCTGGAATATGGACAAACGATTTAAAAAAAGCCCATCGAGTTGCTCATGCAATAGAATCTGGGACTGTATGGGTGAACACTTATCGTGCATTAACTTTCAATTCTCCCTTTGGAGGATACAAAAATAGTGGTGTTGGCAGAGAAAATGGTATCGAAGCAATGTTTGAATACATGCAAACTAAAAGTATATGGATAAATCTTTCCAATGAAATACAAGACCCGTTTGCAATAAAATTATAATTACCAACTCTATGACTATTTTAAAAATATCTCTTAGATTAAACAATGAAAATTTTATTTTTTGGAGGTTGTATTTATGGTTAAAGGATTAACTGTCACAGCAGTAGATTGTGGAAGATTAGAAACCAGCAAAGGGCTTTTTATGACAAATGCAGAAGGTCAAATTTCAGTTCCCACAGCTGTTTATATTATTGAACATCCTAAACATGGTTTAATCCTCTTTGACACAGGTGTTAATTATAATGTTGCCGATCCAGAAGCGGCAGAAAAACATTGGGGGCCCGGAAAACGTGATCACTTGGGTTGTAAATTAAAACGTGACGACGCCATTGACCGACAATTACAAAACCTCGGCTATAAATTAAGTGAAGTTAATTATGTCACACTTACATTTAGACCATGCGGGAGGTATGTGTCATTTCCCCAACGCTACATTTGTAGTTCAAAAAAAAGAATTACGTTTTGCGTGGTGGCCTGACCCCTGGTGTGGCGATGTTTACTGCTTTAACGATTATAAAAATACAAGAAATTTCTCTTTTTTAGAAGTAGAAGGAGACGTAGATTTATTTCAAGATGACACTATTAAGCTTATCACAACTCCTGGGCATTCTGCAGGACATCAATCAATGCTCCTCCGACTAGAAAATTGGGGACCGATGTTTTTAGGGGCAGACGCCGCTCACCTACGAGAAGCATATGAACAAACAACTCCGATGCCTTTAGATTGGGATATGGAAGCCGTGTACAGTACCTTTAACAAAATGAAATTACTTGAAAATGCAGGGGTTCCGCTCTATTTTTCACACGACCCTTATGACTGGGAAAAATTTCCGAAAAATGGAGAATATGCCGATTAATTCCTTTTAATGAAGAATATTTTATGCCCTGCACTCAGTTACAGGGCATAAAATATATAAAACACTTTGTTATTGTCGCTTTTGCATTTTTTTATAGAAATAAAAAGAAACAAAATATAAATAATATAATAGAAATTAAACATTTAACCTTCTAAATAACATAATCACAATCTTAATTACTATTGAAGTTAACATTTACTTTTGAACTTTGAAAATCGTTCATTCCGATTTATAATCTTTTTATTATTTTTATTTGTCAAATTAAGCAAGATAGCATACTTTTATCAACTTGCTTACTAACATAATCTAAATGAACAATATATGGCTTTTAAAAACTTAGAAACTTCTTAGGCATACTGTTTGTAAGCAGCGAAGCATCTGAAATTTCTGCTTAAAAATAATAACCACTAGATAACCCAGATATACTGTTAACAACCTCCGATAAATATGAGCCGGCGAAAATGCCGCCTAAAGCATATAAGAACTGATAAACTCCCATAGCTGTTTTTCATTTTTCAAATGATATAATATAATTAAAATATCAGTATGGTATTTGCAATTTAATATACAGTAACAGATTGATTAAGAGATTTTGTTCTTTTAAATATCTTTTTCATGACTTCTGCCATTGCTTTTTTACTTGGACCCAAGATATCCATAGGAGAATATAATAATGGGTTTTCATTTAATACTTCTCGAAGTGCATTTGACCACGCAATATTCACTTCAGTGTTGTAATTA
>Ga0079226_10000692_pt1 | contig 24461 bp, 22 predicted proteins | sample Poulit2014_FD_76345 | JGI IMG/M metagenome (GOLD analysis project Ga0079226, IMG submission 76345) | Agricultural soil microbial communities from Georgia to study Nitrogen management - Poultry litter 2014 | ecosystem: Environmental > Terrestrial > Soil > Agricultural land | place: USA: Georgia...
GAATATGGAAAAGGGGATAGAATATGAAACGTGTGTCTTCTGTAACGGTACGTAAACGAATTATTGCCGCTTTTCTGATTGGATTATTATTTTTTGTGATAATCGATGTCCGGCTTGGCTTTGTGCAGTTTGTTATGGGTGATGAGCTGATGAAACTGGCCGATGAATCATGGAGTAGGGATATATCTTTTGAACCTGAGCGCGGGAAGATATTGGACAGGCACGGAGAAGTACTGGCGGAGAATGTTACTGCTCCTTCTGTCATTGTTGTGCCCAAACAAGTGAAAAACCCTCAGGACACAGCCCGTAAAATGGCCGATATACTCGACATTTCCGAACAGGATGCATATGATTATGTTACAAAAGACGCCGTGTATACAAGAATACACCCCGAAGGACGAAAGATAAATGATGAACAGGAAGAAGCACTCAGGTCCTTAAATTTGGATGGTGTATATCTGGCAAAAGATTCAAAGCGTCATTATCCGTTCAATGATTACCTATCTCATGTATTGGGGTTTGCGGGTATCGATAATCAAGGTTTGATGGGACTTGAACTGTTTTATAATGATAAATTAAACGGTGAAGAAGGGAGTCTGTCATTTTATTCTGACGCTAAAGGAAAAAAACTTGAACAAATAGCGGATGATTATAAGGCGCCGGAAGATGGTTTGAATTTAAAAACGACGATTGATTCCAAAGTTCAGACGATTATGGAACGTGAACTTGACTTGGCAGTGTCTCAATATAATCCGGATGGTGCTATGGCCATTGCGGTTGACCCGGATACCGGCGGGGTTTTGGGAATGGCTGCACGGCCAAATTTTCATCCCGAAAATTATCAGAACGTTAACCCTGAGATATATGATCGGAATCTGCCTATATGGAGCACATATGAACCGGGGTCCACTTTTAAAATCATTACGCTGGCAGCTGCTCTTGAAGAAAACCTGGTGAACCTTGAGGAAGATGAGTTTCACGATGATGGCGATATATCAGTGGGCGGTACTGAACTACACTGCTGGAAGAGCGGCGGACACGGTCAACAAACGTATCTCGAAGTTGTGCAAAATTCATGCAACCCCGGATTTGTGCAAATGGGAACAGATCTTGGTGAGGAAAGGCTGTTCAGCTATATTGAAGACTTCGGATTCGGTAAACAAACGGGTATTGATTTGCGTGGCGAAGGAAATGGGATTCTGTTTGATCCTGAAGATATAGGCCCGGTAGAGCTGGGAACCACTTCTTTTGGTCAGGGTGTATCCGTAACGCCTATCCAGCAAGTGATGGCCGTTTCAGCTGCCGTTAACGGCGGTAAATTATACCAACCTTATATTGCAGAGGAATGGCTTGATCCACAAACAAATGATGTGGTTGAAAAAGTGGAACCGACATTAAAGGAAAACATTATTTCTGAATCAACATCCGAAGAAGTTCGTAACGCGCTTGAAAGTGTTGTTGCTAAGGGAACCGGCCGCCCGGCTTACGTTGACGGCTATCGTGTAGGCGGAAAAACAGGTACAGCTCAAAAAGTGGGACCGGATGGAAACTATTTAAAAAATAATTACATCGTTTCATTTATGGGGTTTGCACCAGCTGATGACCCTCAAATTGTTGTTTATGTTGCCATAGACAATCCAAAAGGTACAGTACAGTTCGGTGGCCCTGTTGCTGGGCCAATCGTCGGAACCATTATCGGGGACAGTTTACGGGCAATGGGAGTTGAACCGAGTGAAGGCGGCCCCGAAAAGGAGTATACTTGGCCGGAGCAGCCAAAAGTTGAGGTTCCGGATTTAATTGGACTGAAAAAAAGCGAATTAATTGAATACCAGACGAATTTATCAATCGAAACGAGCGGTTCCGGTGAATACATTATTGATCAGGCACCGAGTCCGGGAACAAAAATCGAACAAGGGCAAAAAATAAGAATTTATCTGTCTGATAAAAATTCATCGTGAACAGGCTAAATTTTTGCTATAATATAGAAGGCTTTACTGTTACGTTTGAGGATGCAGTTAATTTGAGCGGAGCCGGCTGATTGGCTGGTTCCATAACTTTTAACCTTTCTTTTTAATAGATCAATGCAGAATAGGGTGTTAGGATGAAACTGGCAGAATTGCTTTCCGTTTTACCATTTTACAATATGTCACAGGCGGCAGATGATATAGAAGTCAGCGGGGTTGAGTCGGACTCCAGAAATGTAGCAGTAGGGAACGTGTTTATTTGCATCGAAGGTTTTACGGTGGATGGTCATGATTTTGTCGATCAGGCTGTCCGCAACGGTGCATGTGCTGTATTGGCGGAAAAAGAGCTGAACACGTCAGTTCCGGTTATTCAGGTTGATGATACATCAAGAGCCATGGCAATAATCGCCTCGAAGTTTTACGACGATCCTACGCGTCAATTGCCGCTTATAGGTGTCACCGGAACAAACGGTAAAACAACGGTCACTTACTTGCTGGAGTCGATTTTTCAGGAATATAAGAAAAAAACCGGCATTATTGGTACGCTGCAAATGAAAATAGGTGAAGACGCTTATCCTGTACATAATACAACGCCGGATGCGTTATATTTACAGAAAGCATTTCATCAGATGAACGATCAAAATGTTGATACTGCCATTATGGAAGTATCATCCCATGCACTGGATATGGGCCGTGTTCACGGCTGTGATTTTGATGTTGCTGTGTTCACGAATTTATCACAGGATCATTTGGATTATCATCAGGATATGAACGATTATTTATATGCCAAAAGTCTGTTGTTCGCCCAGTTGGGGAATGCTTATAATGAAAAGCAGAAAAAATATGCCGTCATAAACGACGATGATCCGAATAGTGCTTTTTTGAAAAAAAGTACCGCTCAGCATATCCTCACGTATGGCTGCGGACATGGTGCACAGGTAAGGGCGTCTGATATCAATCTTGACGTGACGAAAACGACGTTCACAATTAATACGCCAGTCGGATCTGTTGAGATACACAGCAATCTTATCGGCAAATTCAATGTTTACAATATGCTGGCAGCAAGTGCAGCTGCCATTAGTGCGGGGATTCCGCTTGAGGTCATTAAGCGCGCGCTTGAAAACATGCAAGGCGTGAGTGGCAGGTTCCAGCCTGTTGATGGTAATCATGACTTTGCCGTAGTTGTTGACTATGCACATACACCGGATTCGCTGGAAAATGTACTGCAGACAATCAAAGGATTTGCTGAAAATAATGTCTATGTTGTCGTTGGCTGTGGCGGCGACCGTGATAAGACAAAACGCCCGCTGATGGCTTCAATTGCACTGAAATATGCCGACAGGGCCATTTTCACTTCTGACAATCCTCGTACAGAGGACCCGCAGGCAATATTGGATGATATGACGGAAGGATTAAACGAACATCATTATGACGTTATAGAGAACCGCAAAGATGCGATATTCCATGCCGTCAACCTTGCTGCAAAAGGCGACATTGTGTTGATTGCCGGCAAAGGACATGAAACCTATCAGGAAATTGGCCATACCCGTCATGATTTTGATGACCGTGAAGTTGCAAAAGAAGCAATCCAGGCTAAGGAGAATCAATGATGTTATTTACCACCGATTGGCTTACATCACTATTTACCGATTTTAGAGGTGCGGCAAAAAGCTCGATTGAGATTAATGAAATCACGACAGACAGCCGTAAAAAAACCAATCAATCATTGTTCATTCCATTAGTGGGTGAGAACTTTAACGGTCATGATTTTATGAAAGATGCCTTGGAGCAAGGAGCTGCAGCTGCCCTTTGGCATAAAAAGAAAGATCTTCCGGGCTTTTTGCCGGCTGATTTTCCTGTGTTTTTTGTTGAGGATACGTTATCAGCTTTACAGGAGCTGGCATCGGCTTACCGGGAAAAGGTAAATCCGACTGTCATTGCCGTAACAGGTTCGAACGGCAAGACAACAACGAAGGATATCATTGCGTCAGTCGTTGGTTCATCATTTAAAACGCATCATACAAAAGGCAATTTAAACAATCATATCGGTGTCCCGCTTACCATTTTATCAATGTCTTCTGATACACAAGCATTGGTTGTGGAAATGGGCATGAACCATTTTGGTGAAATTGAAGCACTGACAAAGATCGCACAACCTGATTATGCTGTCATTACGAATATCGGTGAATCTCACATTGAATATTTAGGCTCAAGGGAAGGGATTGCCAAGGCAAAACTTGAAATCACAAAAGGCATGACAAAGAATGGTTACTTAATCATTGACGGTGACGAAATACTGTTGAAGCAGGTGCATCAGTGCGATCATGTCCTGACATGCGGCTTTGATGACCAAAATGATCTTGCCATCAAAGAGGTAAATATCTCCCATGAATCGACAAAGTTTAAACTTTCAGATAATGAGGTGTATACCATTCCGCTGCTTGGAAGTCACCATGCTCTGAACGCAGCGTTTGCCGTTACAATTGCCGGATTGCTTGGAATCGAAAAAAATAAGGTGAAACAGGCACTGACACAGCTGAAACTGACTTCGATGCGATTTGAGCTAATAAACGGCATAAACGGTTCAGCTGTTATTAATGATGCATATAATGCTTCACCGACGTCTATGAAGGCAAGTATTAATGCTGTGAGACATTTGGAGGGCTTCAGGCAGAAAGTACTCGTTCTGGGTGATGTATTTGAGCTGGGCAAAAACTCAAAATCGCTTCACCAATCGGTTGCCGACAGCATTGATGAATCTGTAGCTGCCGTTTTCACATTGGGTAGAGATGCAAGAGAGATTTCATCAGCTGTTAAGAGGAGCCATCCGACAATTGACTGCCGCCATTTTACAGCAAAAGAAACACTCATGGCTGCTTTGGCGGAATATACTTTAGAAGGCACGTTAATCTTATTCAAAGCTTCCAGAGGGATGCAGTTTGAATCATTAGTTAATCAAGTGGTTGATCCAACGTATTAAACATGGACGGTTACTGCAAGAGGAGGAGAAACAGTGAATATGTACGTATTAATCATGACAATCGCCATAGCATTTCTGATTACCGTCCTTCTATCACCCATTTTCATCCCTTTTTTACGACGTTTGAAGTTTGGGCAAAGTATTCGTGATGAAGGTCCGCAGTCACATATCAAGAAAACGGGAACCCCAACCATGGGCGGAGTCATGATTGTGATCAGTGTTGCCATTACCGCCGTTATCATGGTGAATAAATATAGCGATGGTCCAATTGGCTATGAATTGTGGCTGCTGATTTTTGTACTGGTCGGATACGGGTTGTTGGGCTTTTTGGATGACTTCATCAAAGTGGCCATGAAACGGAATCTCGGCCTGACATCAAAACAGAAAATGGCAGGCCAATTACTGATTGCATTTGTCTTTTATTTTATTTTACACTTGAACGATTATGCCACCTATATTCAAATTCCAGGCACTTCCATTCAGTGGGAGCTTGGTTGGGGCTATGCACTGCTCACCATTTTTATGCTGGTCGGTGCATCCAATGCCGTGAATTTGACAGATGGACTTGATGGACTCCTTGCCGGGACTGCAGCCATAGCGTTTGGGGCATTTGGTATTTTAGCGTGGTATGGATTTCCGCAAAATGACATCACCATCTTTTCTTTGGCGGTTGTAGGTGCATTATTGGGATTTCTTGTGTTTAATGCCCATCCCGCGAAAGTATTTATGGGGGATACAGGATCGCTTGCATTGGGTGGATCCATTGCAGCAATTGCAATTTTAACAAAGCTTGAAATTATGCTTGTGATTATTGGCGGTGTTTTTGTCATTGAAACACTTTCGGTCATTATTCAGGTCATTTCGTTTAAAACAACGGGTAAACGAATTTTTAAAATGAGCCCGCTTCATCATCATTACGAGCTGCTTGGGTGGTCTGAATGGCGAGTTGTGACTACTTTTTGGCTTGTAGGTCTGATTTTTGCGGCGCTCGGTATTTATATAGAGGTGTGGATAGCTTGAAAGAACTGGCAAATTTTCCGTATGTACATGTACTTGTGTTAGGTCTGGCAAAAAGTGGCACCGCTGCTGCCAGGCTTTTATTGCAAAACGGCAGAAAAGTTCGTGTGAATGACAAAAATGCCAATGATGATGATGCGATTGTTGATGAGTTAAAATCAATGGGTGCTGAAGTCGTAACCGGTTCTCATCCCTTGTCCGTATTGGACGGGGTGGAAATCATCATCAAAAATCCTGGAATTCCTTACGATACCCCCTTACTGAAGGAAGCATGCAGGCGTGATATACCGGTTATTACCGAGATAGAACTTGCCGGCAGTCTTTCGGATACAGGCATGATTGGAATAACCGGCTCCAATGGGAAAACAACGACAACGACATTAACGACCGAGATGTTGAAAGCGAGCGACAGGAAAGTGAAGGTGGCGGGGAATATTGGCTATGTAGCGACTGAGGTTGCCCAATCATTGGTAAAAAATGAAAAAATGGTCCTGGAATTATCCTCATTTCAATTGATGGGTGTTCAAACATTTAAACCCAATATAGCTGTTTTGTTAAATATTTTCCGGGCGCATCTTGATTATCACAAAACATTTGAGAATTATAAAAAGGCAAAATGCAATATTTTTGCCAACCAGACTGCAGACGATTACCTGGTCTATAACGCGGATGACCCGACCGTGGCAGAATCCGTCACAACCGCAAACTCGGTCAAAATTCCCTTTTCGTTAAACAAACAGGTCAAAAACGGTGCTTGGGCAGATGACATGAGCATCTACTTCAAGAATGAAAAAATTATTGATAAAGCAGAAATTGTGCTGACAGGTGATCATAACCTGGAGAACATTCTCGCTGCCATTTGTGCTGCAAAGCTGAGTGGGGCCACTAATCAAGGGATTTGTCATGTACTCAGGACCTTTACAGCTGTCCGCCACCGGCTTCAATTCGTCAGCAACGTTCACGGCCGTTTATTTTATAATGATTCCAAAGCTACTAATATACTTGCCGCCCAAAAAGCATTGGCCTCTTTTAACCAGCCTGTTATCCTGCTTGCCGGGGGGCTTGACCGTGGAAATGAATTTGATGACTTAAAGCCGTATCTGGAACAAGTGAAAGGCATCGTCCTGATCGGCGAAACGAAAGAGAAACTGAAACGGGTGGCACTTGAAGCAGGTGTGCCTTTTATAAAAATGGCGGATAAAATGGATGACGCTGTCCAGCAGGCATACGATCTGTCTGAAGCAGGTGATGTCGTATTGCTATCCCCCGCTTGTGCCAGCTGGGATCAGTACCAGACTTTTGAAGAGAGAGGGGACATGTTTATACAAGCTGTGCATACATTATTGTAGGGGCTTGTATAAACAGATGTCAGATACCGGAAATCAGAGGTCAGAGACATAAGTCGGAGATGTTAAAGCCCCTATTCCAATTCATCCGGAAACGGGGTGTTGTTTTGTTGCGAAAATTGTTCAGAACTCGCTATACACCGGACTACACGCTGCTGGTCGTTATACTGCTGCTCTTGTTGATCGGTGCTGTTATGGTTTACAGTTCTTCATACGTGTGGTCCGAATACAAGTATGCGGACCAATTTTTTTACCTTAAACGCCAGTTATTGTTTTGTGGCGTCGGTGTAATCGGAATGTTCTTTTTTATGGCGATTCCGTACAGCACATGGAAAAAACACAGTAAAATCATTTTATTAGCCTGTTTTCTGTTATTACTGGCGGTACTTGTTCCGGGAATCGGTATGGAACGAGGCGGAGCCCAAAGCTGGATTGGCGTTGGAGCCTTCAGTATTCAGCCGTCTGAATTTATGAAACTTGGATTAATCATCTTTTTGGCCGTTTATCTATCTGCCCAACAAAAGTATATAACGTCCCTTAAAAAAGGTTTCGTCCCATCACTTGTGTTGGTATTTACAGCCTTTGGACTTATCATGCTGCAGCCTGACCTGGGCACGGGCGTTGTGCTGGTGGGTACGTGTATGGTCATGATTTATGCAGCCGGAGCCAGACTGCTGCATTTTTTTGGACTTGGTGTCATTGGTGTTATCGGATTTCTTCTGCTTATATTGTCAGCACCATATCGGATCAGCCGTATCACGGCATTCATCAACCCATGGGAAGACCCGTTGGGGGATGGTTTCCAGATTATCCAGTCATTGTATGCAATCGGACCTGGTGGACTGATGGGGCTTGGTTTGGGTGAGAGTATTCAGAAATATTTTTACTTGCCGGAACCGCAAAATGACTTTATTTTTGCTATTGTGGGGGAGGAACTCGGATTTTTGGGCGGCACCTTTGTGATCGGCCTGTTTGCACTGCTGTTCTGGCGTGGTATTAAAGTGGCACTTGAGGCGCCTGATACCTATGGACGGTTATTGGCTCTTGGTATTGTATCCATGCTGACCATTCAGGTTATGATCAATATCAGTGTTGTCATTGGATTGATCCCGGTTACAGGCATTACATTGCCATTTCTGAGTTACGGCGGTTCTTCATTAACATTAACGCTTTTTTCAGCGGGTATTTTGCTGAATATCAGCAGGTATTCAAGACTTTAAAGCTGATCGGTCAAAAATTTATTGAATCTGGTACAAGTTTACTACGTATTCAAACAAAATGTATGATATAATTCGAAATAACAGTCGAGAAACGGCATGGCAAGGTGCCGTTTTCTTCTTCTCAGCTTAGAGAGCATGAATTTCGTGGTGTCATTTCAATATTGAAATCTGCTGGTTCGCCGATTTCTTCGATTCTCACTTCTGATACTGACCACTGAATTCCGGGAGACGAGGCTAATACCGCGTATTTCTAAGCACTTTACAATGAGATAAAGGAAGAAATAGAAATGGGGAAAAAGAATGTCGTTTCAATTGAAGACCGTATACCGACGTTAAAACAAGAACGTAAAAAGAAGGCTAATCGCCGCCTCATCTTTTACCTTTCTATATTTTTCTGTTTAATCGCCATAATCGTTTATCTTCAATCACCGTTAAGTCATGTGAAAACAATTGTGGTTTCCGGTAATTCATTCGTACCGGATGACAAGGTGATTGAGCAAAGCGGCATTGCCAAAGATAAGAATATATGGACAGTTGATGCAACGGAAGCAAGTCGGGCTATCAGTGAAAATCCGGTCATTCAGCAGGCTGAAGTGAATCGGAAGCTTCCGTGGACGATAAATATTGATGTTACCGAATTCAATCATGTGGGCTATGTCATGCAAAATGAACGTTACTATCCCGTTTTGGGAAATGGCAATGTTCTTAAAGATATGGAACAGCAAAACGTCAGCGGTGACGCGCCATTACTTATTGGTTTTTCCGATAAAGATTATTTAAACCAAATGACACAAGAACTGAAAAATCTGCCGACAAGCATTTTGGAACTGATATCAGAAATTCATTGGAAGCCGAGTGATGAGAATGAGCGTAAAATTGTGCTGTATATGAATGATGGTTACATGGTTGACGGGACGATCCGAAATTTTTCTGAAAACATGGGGATTTATCCGTCAATCGTTTCACAGCTGGATCCGGAAAGTAAGGGAATCATACATATCGGGGCCGGCGCCTATTTTGAGGAATTCACCGGCGAAGAAGAAGGAGATACCGGCGAAGAGGAATCCAGCAATGAAAATCAACAGTGAGCAAATTTTTAAACAAAAATGATGAAAAGAAAAGGATTTCATTGTTTTTTTATCGAATTAATTAATAAATATTTTATTTTTGTGCTGATTCTTTTAAAATAGTAGATTGTAGCTTTTTCTTTATAGAATAGAAAAACCATCTGATCATAGCAAACGTTATATATCAGATGCTTCTTATCGGAGGTGCCTTTCCTTGAACAACAGCGAAATACTAGTAAGTCTTGATATAGGTACATCAAAGATTAAAGTGATTATTGGAGAAGTATTATACGACTCTCTGAATATAATAGGGGTCGGTACTGCAAAATCGAATGGTATGAAAAAAGGTGCAATAGTTGATATTGACCAGACTGTTCAGTCGATACGAAATGCAGTGGAGCAGGCGGAAAGAATGGTTGGCATGCAAATTGACAGTGTCGTGGTGGGTGTTAACGGGAATCATATACAATTGCAGGCCTGTCATGGCGTTGTGGCAGTTCAGAGTAACAACCGGGAAATTGGTGATGAAGATGTTAAACGGGTGATCGATGGTGCACAAGTCGTTTCCATTCCACCGGAACGTGAAATCATTGATGTCATACCAAAACAGTTTATTGTTGATGGGCTTGATGAGATAACTGACCCTCGTGGTATGATAGGTGTAAGACTGGAAATGGAAGGAACCATTATTACGTGTACTAAAACTGTTTTGCATAACATGCTGAAGTGTGTGGAACTTGCGGGTCTCCAAATTTCGGATATTTGTTTGCAGTCTCTGGCGGCCGGAACCGTTGCATTATCCGATGATGAGAAAAACCTTGGTGTGACATTAATCGATGTTGGAGGAGGTTCCACAACCGTTTCTGTTTTTGAAAATGATCATTTGGCCGGGACGAGTACCATTCCATTGGGTGGTGACAACATCACGAAGGACTTGTCCATTGGCGTAAGGACTTCAACTGAAGAAGCAGAAGATATTAAGCTGAATTATGGTCATGCTTTCTATAATGATGCTCAGGAAGATGAAACGTTTGACGTATCAATCATCGGCAGTAACCATAGAGAAACATATAATCAACTGCAAATAGCTGACATGATTGAAGCAAGACTCGAAGAAATCTATGCATATGCAGAGCGTGAAGTCCGACGGATGGGCTATCAGCAATTACCCGGCGGATATGTTTTGACAGGCGGTACAATGAAAATGCCGGGCGTTATGGAACTTGCGCAGGACTTATTCCAGTCGAATGTCCGTGTCGCCATTCCTGATTACATAGGTGTCAGAGAGCCACAGTTTACTGCTGGTGTCGGTATCTTGCAATTTGCCTATCGTAATGCGAAAATACAGGGAAAAGAACTTTTACCCTCAGTAGCAGCCAATCCGGGTGAAGTGAAACCTAAACGTACCAAGAAATCGGGAGACTCGGATGCACCGGCTAAGAAAAAGAAAAAAGAATCCGGAATTGCAAATTTATTTAAATATTTCTTTGATTAGTCAAATGGCGTGTTTTACAGATTATTGATGTGTTTTCGGGTATAACCGACCACAAGAGGATCGTATTGATGCGTTGTAATTCTGCATATTAGGAGGAACGGATGTATGTTAGAGTTTGAAACGAATATGGACCAGCTGGCAACAATAAAAGTAATTGGCGTGGGCGGTGGCGGCAGCAATGCTGTCAATCGTATGATTGAACATGGCGTTGAAGGTGTTGAGTTCATTGCTGTCAACACAGATGCACAAGCTTTGAATCTATCAAAAGCAGAAACGAAACTGCAAATCGGCGGTAAATTAACACGTGGATTAGGTGCCGGTGCAAACCCGGAAGTTGGCAGGAAAGCCGCTGAAGAGAATAAAGAACAATTGGAAGAGGCACTGCAGGGTGCCGATATGGTTTTTGTGACAGCTGGCATGGGCGGCGGTACAGGTACGGGTGCTGCACCTGTTATTGCGCAGATTGCCAAAGAACTTGGTGCACTGACGGTAGGTGTTGTGACACGTCCTTTCACATTTGAAGGCAAAAAAAGATCGACCCAGGCAGTATCGGGGATTGATTCATTAAAAACAAGTGTGGACACATTGATTGTTATACCTAACGACCGTCTTCTGGAAATTGTCGATAAGAATACACCAATGCTGGAGGCTTTCCGTGAAGCTGACAATGTATTGCGTCAAGGTGTACAGGGTATCTCGGACCTGATTGCCAAGCCCGGTTTAATCAACGTGGACTTTGCGGATGTGAAAACAATTATGTTTGATAAAGGATCCGCCTTAATGGGAATCGGTATTGCCACTGGTGAAAATCGCGCAGCAGAAGCAGCCAAAAAAGCTATTTCTTCACCACTCCTTGAAACGTCCATTGATGGCGCTCATGGCATACTGATGAACATTACCGGAGGTGCCAACTTAAGTCTTTATGAAGTTCAGGAGTCAGCAGATTTGGTCACCTCAGCTGCGGATAATGAAGTGAATGTTATCTTCGGTTCGGTCATTAACGAAAACTTAAAAGACGAAATTATTGTAACGGTGATTGCAACCGGATTTGATGAAAGTCAAAAAGAGGATAAACAGCCGCGTCAGCGCCCGGTAATCAATCATAACCAGCATGCAGCGACCAGGCCGGTGGAAGATTCTCAGCCTCAGCGCGAGCAAGGACAAAATAAACAGAACCGGCCGAATATACAGGAGGATGAATTGGATATTCCGACCTTTTTACGGAACCGCAACCGTAACCGTTAAGTGAATACTAAAGTGAAACTTCATTCAGAGGGATGTTTTTTCTTTTTCCACTGAAGAAGAGGTACAAAGTCTAAAAACTCGGGCGATGTGTTGCAATGCCTTTGTGACCTGTATCCTGCAGCCCGAACCGTATCGGGTTTTGGTCAGTAACCCGCCGTTTTTTGGCGGGTTACTGACTATTACATGCGGGGAAAATATGAAACGAGCAGTCAGATTTAATCTGGTTGCTCTTTTTTATTTTGGGCTTGATTCTGTTAGAAAAGCTGATTTTCTTATGTTCCCTGACATTGTGACAAATTAGCCGACAAGTCGTTAAAATTAGCCCCATTCGGTTTTCATGAAGTGACAGACTTTTCTCTTCAATCCTACTATACTTCCTAGTAACAGGCTTTCAAAAGAAAGATCAAAAGAACGGGAAACTGAAAATGCCTTAAAATTTGTCTTTTTAATCAATTTGAAGTTAAAGAAACAGGAAAGGAAGAACAATGTGACGATCTATCTTGATGCTGTCTGGCTGTTGAATTTCTTTCTGGATATGATGCTGCTAATGCTTACACAGGCACTTGCCAAAGACAGCACAAGAAAACGCAGGATTATTTTTGGTGCCTTCATAGCTTCATTATTGGTTCCGATTACCATTTATTATCCCGATTCGCCAGTGGATACATTGCCAGGTAAGCTGGTATATTCAGTTGTTATTATTTTATGCAGCTTCAAAATTTATTCAATCTATCGGATGATGAAATTATTGCTTTTATTTTATTTTATAACGTTTTCGATAGGGGGTGGATTGATCGCGATACATTTTCTATTCCAGAATCCAGTAGGCCTGTCTGATAATGGAATTCTTACATTCAACAGCGGTTATGGCGATCCTGTCAGCTGGTTGTTTGTCATGATAGGTTTCCCGTTAAGCTGGTATTTTACCAAAACACGCATGGACAGGCACGCTATTGAGAAAATTCGTTATGACCAACTATGTGAGGTCATCATTAAGTTTCAGAACATCAGTCATTCAACGACAGGTTACATTGACAGTGGCAATCAGCTGACAGACCCATTGACAAAAAAACCGGTCATTATCTGTGACGAATATTTTTTAAAACAATGGTTTACAGAAACGGATTGGAAGGAGCTGAAGCATGTCCATGACACCCTTGATTTTGGAGAACTCCCCCATGAGTGGGAAAAGCGAATTCAAATTGTGCCATATCAGGGTGTTGGAGGCAGCCGTTCATTTATGCTGGCTGTTAAGCCGGACGATATCACAATAGTTTATGACGAGAAAGAAATTGTAACAAGTAAAGTGCTGGTGGGGATTCAATTTGCTGAGCTGACAAAGGATCAATCTTATCGTTGTCTGCTGCATCCGCAAATTATAAAAAGGGCCTCATCAGTTTCAGCTTGAGTGGATCTCAGGTGATTTACGACGTCAGGTAAAAAATTCATATATATCAAAAATCACGAAAAGGAGCGACTTGTTTTGAAACTAATTAGACTTCGTATACGTTTATGGTGGTATAAAATACTATTTAAACTTGGACTTAAAACCGATGAAATTTATTACATAGGCGGCAGTGAAGCACTTCCGCCGCCTTTATCCAAAGAAGAAGAAAAACGCCTGCTGGAGCTTCTTCCGGAGGGCGATAAGTCAGCCAGAGCAATGCTAATTGAACGAAACTTGCGTCTGGTTGTCTATATCGCCCGGAAGTTTGAAAATACCGGGATTAATATTGAAGACCTGATCAGCATTGGTACAATCGGACTGATTAAAGCAGTCAACACCTTTAACCCTGAAAAGAAAATAAAACTCGCTACATACGCTTCAAGATGTATCGAAAATGAAATATTAATGTACTTGAGAAGAAATAATAAGTTGAAATCTGAAATTTCCTTCGATGAACCACTGAATATTGATTGGGACGGTAACGAATTATTGCTGTCAGATGTACTGGGCACAGATGAAGATATTATAACAAGAGATATCGAAACCAGTGTTGATAAACATTTACTTAAAAACGCACTTTCACAGCTGAATCCAAGGGAAAAACAGATAATGGAACTTCGCTTTGGTCTCGTTGGCCAGGAAGCGAAAACGCAAAAAAACGTTGCGGATATGCTTGGTATTTCACAATCTTATATTTCCAGGCTGGAGAAAAAAATTATAAGACGGCTGCAAAAAGAATTTAATAAAATGGTTTGACATACTCCGGCATGATTTACAGCCATTATGAGGCCATTTATAAACCTTTTGGTATTGCATAAAAACCCTCCTATGGGGAGATACTGCTCATGAACAGCATCTCCAACTGGGAGGGTAGAATATGACAAAACATAAAGTTGAAATTTGTGGCGTTGATACGTCAAAATTACCTGTACTGAAAAACGATGAAATGCGTGAATTATTCAAGAAGATGCAGGATGGTGATCTATCAGCACGTGAAGAATTGGTGAACGGCAATTTGCGCCTTGTATTGAGTGTCATTCAGCGCTTTAATAACCGGGGGGAATATGGTGATGATTTATTTCAGGTAGGCTGTATTGGACTTATGAAATCGATTGATAATTTTGATTTAGGACATAATGTAAAGTTTTCCACCTATGCTGTGCCGATGATCATAGGTGAAATCAGACGATATCTAAGGGACAACAATCCTATCAGGGTATCAAGGTCTTTGCGTGATACTGCTTATAAAGCCCTTCAAGTCAGGGAGAAATTAATCAGTAGAACGTCCAAAGAACCGACAGCAATGGAAATAGCAGAGGAGATGGATGTGGACCATTCCGACATTGTTTTTGCAATGGATGCGATTCAGGACCCTGTGTCGCTGTTTGAGCCTATTTATAATGATGGCGGTGATCCGATCTATGTCATGGATCAATTGAGCGATGATAAAGATAAGGACTCACTTTGGGTTGATAAGCTATCGCTGAAAGAAGGGATGTATCAGCTGAACGAACGTGAAAAAAACATCTTGAATAAACGCTTTTTTCAAGGGAAAACCCAAATGGAAGTGGCTGATGAAATCGGTATATCTCAGGCCCAGGTGTCTCGTCTTGAAAAAGCAGCCATTGACCAAATGAACAAAGAAATGTTCGAGTAAAACAATGTGGGGAAGACTAGGAACAACTGAATTGTCAATATGTAAAAACGGTGCCAAGTGCTTTTGGCACCGTTTTTTGTTGGGGATGATACAACGAATGCTCATCAGCCTGTACCTTCACAGGCTGGATTTATGCGCAATAAAAAGTGGAAACATAATATTATCACCACCCGGATGCATATACATGTCTAATAAGAGGCAGGTGAGACATGTGGTAACATTATCCGAGCTGCAAATAAAAGAAGTTATTGTGATGAATGACGGCAAACGGTTAGGTCATATTTCCGATTTGGAAATCGACGGGGATAACGGAAGAATTACAGCGCTGGTTATCATGGCAAAAGAGAAAAAGTCGGGTTTTTTCGGAAAATCTGATGAACTTATTATTCCCTGGAATTATATTGAGGTGATTGGTACGGATGTCATATTGGTCAAAGAAGTGAAAACTCCTTCCCTTTATACAGAACAGAAATTGCTCGAATAATGGCTTAAATATGATAGAATAAAACTAGCACACGATGCTGATTAGGAGGAAAACGGATGACCGAACCATTTCAGCAAGTGACAGAATCGAGTTTAGCTTTAACAAAATGGGAACAGCTGATTCCTGGTATGAAAGCAGGTTTCACTACGAGGAATGGCGGGATTTCTGCAGCTCCTTTTAACACATTGAACCTCGGCTTACATGTATTAGATCATTCAGAAAATGTAATTGCCAATAGACGGAAACTGACGGAAATCGTTCACGTTCCACTGGAATCCTGGGTATCTGGAGAACAGACACATCAGACGAACGTTCATATGGTGACCAATGATGATAAAGGGAAAGGTTCAACACGATACGATACGACGCTTAAACAAATTGACGGGCTTATGACCAATCAAAAAGGTATATTGTGCACCGCATTTTTTGCCGATTGTGTTCCCGTCTATTTCGCTGATCCAAAAACCGGGTATATTGGGATTGCGCATGCCGGGTGGAAAGGGACTGTTCATCAAATTGGGCGAAAGATGGTTGAAACATTACAATCGGCCGGTGCAGATCCGGCTGATTTACTTGTGGCAATCGGTCCGAGCATATCCCGTGATGCCTATGAGGTGGATGAACGCGTTGTGAACCATATCCCTGACGAATTTTTCGAAAAGGTAGTGACAACTAAGGGAAATAACCGTTTTTTGCTTGATTTAAAGGAATTAAACGCAGAAATCCTTTTACAACAGGGCGTTTTACGTCATAATATAGACATAACAAATTATTGCACATTCCGTGACGAAGACTTATTTTTTTCACACCGGCGTGATCAGGGTAAAACAGGCAGAATGCTCGGCTATATAGGTTACGGAAAATAATGGATGGGGAGGACGGAGGATATAATGGATGTCGCAGAAAATTTGCACCGTATCAGACAAAATATTGAACAAGCTTGTAAAAACAGTAATCGAAATCCCGACGAAATAACCATCATTGCTGTTACGAAATATGTTACAATAGATCGGACAGAAGAAGCGATTCATGCAGGAATCAAAAATCTTGGCGAAAATCGTCTGGAAGGCTTCCTGGAAAAGCACGAATACATACAAGATAGAGCATCATGGCATTTTATCGGAACATTGCAGTCAAGAAAAGTCAAAGAAGTCGTCGGTAAAGTTGATGCGATTCATTCCCTTGACCGGATGTCGCTTGCCAAGGAAATCAATAAGCGGGCAGCAAAACCGGTTGATTGTTTTGTCCAGGTGAATGTGAGCGGTGAGGAAACGAAACATGGCCTTGCCCCTGATGAGACGCTTCCGTTCATTAAAGAGCTGAAAGAGTTTGAAAACATCCGTGTGGCAGGACTGATGACCATGGCACCGCATATTGATGATGAAAACCGGCTTCGTGGTATTTTCAGGCAATTGGCCTCATTAAGGGAGAACGTAAAAGCTGAACAGTTGGATTATGCTCCATGTGATGGCTTATCAATGGGCATGAGCAATGACTATCAGATTGCTGTAGAGGAGGGTGCAACACATATCCGAATCGGCACTGATCTGGTTGGATCCTAATAACGGGGTGAAAAGATGAGTATTAAAAACAAAATCAAAACTTTTTTCACAATGGAAGACGACTATGAGTATGTTGAGCAGCAGGAAGAAATCAATGATTATGAACCTGTCAACCAAAAGAACGGTAATGGGAATGTTGTCAGTTTAACAAGCATGCAGGGACCGACGTCAAAAGTCGTGTTATATGAACCTCGCAGTTATAGTGAGGCACAGGAGATTGCCGATAATGTCGTCAATAAACGGGCAGTCGTCATTAATTTGCAACGGCTTGATCATCAGCAGGCCAAACGCATTGTCGATTTTTTGAGTGGCACAGTGTATGCGATAAACGGCGATATTCAAAAACTCGGTGCCGGGACATTTCTATGTACAGCGGATAATGTCGATGTATCGGGTTCCATAACAGAATCACTTGTTGAAGAAGACGATTACAGTAAAGGATGGTAGCCAACATGCAATCACTACTTAGTTTATTATATCTGGCATTGGAGCTCTACAGCTTTGCCTTGATCATCTATATATTCATGTCCTGGTTTCCGGGGGCGCGTGAATCGTCATTTGGTGTCTTTTTGGCCAAAATTTGCGAACCATATCTTGAACCATTCCGGCGGATTATACCACCGATAGGTATGCTTGACATCTCCCCGATTGTAGCCATTTTTGTTCTGTACTTTGCCAGAGCGTTTGGATTGCCGGTTCTGTTCAGCTGGTTTTAGCGGGGGAGACACACATGGAAATTTACCAGCATTATAGAAAAAATGAACACCCATTTATTGACCAGGCATTGTCATGGATTGATCGTGTTGAAAAAAACTATCAAACGAAAATGACGGATTTCCTTGACCCAAGAGAACAGGAAATTGTTGAAACGCTTGCCAGGACAAGTATGGAAGATTTAAAGGTTTGCAAATTTGGCGGCAGCAAACATGCTGAAAGACAGCGGGTGATTATTGCGCCAATGTACGAAGACGTTACGGAAGACGCTTTTCAGCTTACTTTACTGCAAGGGTCCTATCATGACAAGTTTGTGTCTCTCGGCCATCGTGATGTGATGGGTGCTTTTTTGTCCTTGGGGATTAAACGGCAAAAACTGGGCGATGTCATGGCTGAAGATGGGCTGATCCAAATGATCATGGCAGAGGAAGTTGCACCATATGTGCTTACAAATCTGACCGCCATTAAAAAAGCAAAGATCAGCCTGGAAGAACAGCCGCTTTCATCTGTTGTGGAAAAAGAGATGAATTGGGATGAGTCAAATCAGGTTGTATCTTCACTCCGGCTGGATACCGTTATCAAAGCTATATACAATTTATCCCGAAAAGATGCAGCTGACATGATCACAAAGGGCCTGGTTAAAGTAAACTATAAAGTGACGGACGACCGCAAATTGATTCTGGAAGCCGGTGACATGCTCTCCGTGAGAGGAAAAGGAAGAAGTAAACTGATTGGAATCAACGGCCGGACAAAAAAGGATAACATCAGCATCACAACAGCCCGATTAAAATAATATAAATAAATTTGCAGGATTTGTGGTTTTTTTGTCAAAATAATATATAATATGGACTTATATCATTTTTAAAGTTAAATCAGATAAAACCACTTGAGGAGGTGGCCTGTGTGTCATTAACACCGCTGGATATTCACAATAAGGAATTTACAAGAAGTTTTCGCGGGTATGATGAGGATGAGGTTAATGAATTTTTGGACCAGGTTATCAAAGATTATGAAATGACCATCCGTGAGAAAAAAGATTTGCAGGAAAAAGTTGACCAGTTAAATGAAAAGCTGGGGCATTTTACTGATATTGAAAGTACATTGAATAACTCAATTCTGATTGCACAGGAAACGGCCGAAGAATTGAAAGGAAATGCGCAGAAAGAATCCAAATTAATCATTAAGGAAGCCGAGAAAAATGCAGACAGGATTGTGAATGAAGCTTTGAACAAATCCCGCAGAATTGAGATGGATATTGAAGAGTTGAAGAAACAGGCAAAAGTGTTCCGCACACGCTTGAAAATGCTTGTGGAAGCCCAGCTTGATGTCATTGATGCCGGTGACTGGGACGATTTATTTGATGAGGAGGATGACGGGGAAGCGGAAGACTTGCCCGACTACGCGGAAACAAAGGCATAGGCCTTGACGTCTTTTCGTATTTTACATATAATCTTTTTATATAAATATCTATACGATGACGGAGACAGTATGAGTGTGTCGCTGTCCAGCGAGTCAGGAACTGGTGGAAGCCTGATGCAGTGTAACATTCTGAACATCACTCCCGAGTATCCATTCTGAACACGTAAGTAGGAATGGACGGTTCATTCACGTTACGAATCTCGAGTGAATTTAAAATGGATCGAAGGACGATTTTTAAATTTATAAGGGTGGTACCGCGAGTCTTCTCGTCCCTTTTGGGGATGGGAAGGCTTTTTTGGTTTCGGCTTTATGAATGCTCAACTTTTAAAGACAAGGAGGAAAAAGATTGGATTATAAAGAAACATTATTGATGCCAAAGACGAAGTTCCCGATGCGCGGGAATTTGCCGAATAAAGAACCTGAACGGCAAAAAAAATGGGATGACAATCGAATTTATGAGAAGGATCTTGAACGTACAAAAGGACGTCCGCTGTTCATCCTGCATGACGGACCGCCGTATGCGAATGGTGATTTGCATATCGGGCATGCATTGAACAAAATTTTGAAGGATTTTATTACACGGTATAAATCTATGAGCGGCTACCATGCACCATATGTTCCCGGGTGGGATACTCATGGCCTGCCAGTGGAGACTGCACTAACCAAAAAGAAAAAAGTAGACCGCAAAAAAATGAGCATTGCCGAGTTCAGGCAAAAATGCGCTGAATATGCGATGGGACAGCTCGACAATCAGCGTTCACAGTTTAAAAAGTTTGGTGTCCGCGGTGATTGGAATAATCCGTATATTACGCTGTCAAAGGACTATGAAGCAGCCCAAATCAGGGTATTCGGTGAAATGGCCAAAAAAGGATACATTTACAGAGGGCTGAAACCAGTTTATTGGTCACCTTCGTCTGAATCTGCGCTGGCTGAAGCGGAAATCGAATATTATGATAAGCGTTCACCTTCCATTTATGTGGCGTTTGACGTTAAAGATGGCAAGGATGTACTTGATGGCGATGAAAAAATCATCATCTGGACGACAACACCATGGACGATTCCGGCAAACCTTGGTATTGCCATGCATCCCGAATTGGAATATGCGGTTGTGGCTGTCAATGGTGAGAAATATGTGATTGCTCATGAACTACTGGAAACAATTACCGAAGAGCTGGAATGGGAAAACCCGGAAGTCATCAAAACATTCAAGGGGGAGGAAGCGAATAAAGTTGTTGCCAAACATCCGTTTTATGATCGTGACTCGCTTGTGATGCTTGGTGAGCATGTGACGACAGATGCGGGAACCGGCTGTGTACACACGTCACCGGGACACGGGGAAGATGATTTCTACATGTCACGTGTGTATGGCCTTGAGCCACTTTCTCCAGTTGATGAACAGGGGTATTTCACAGATGAGGCACCAGGCTTTGAAGGACAGTTTTATGACAAAGCTAATAAAGCGATCACTGAAAAGTTGGAAGAGGTCGGATCGCTTCTGAAGCTGTCATTTATTACACATTCGTATCCGCATGACTGGCGTACGAAAAAGCCGACGATCTTCCGGGCAACCTCACAATGGTTTGCTTCCATCAAGGATTTTCGTCAGGATATCCTGGATGAGATTAAGCGCATCAACTGGTATCCGTCATGGGGGGAAACGCGGTTGCACAACATGGTGCGGGACCGCGAAGACTGGTGTATTTCCCGTCAGCGGACATGGGGTGTGCCGATACCTGTTTTTTATGCTGAAGACGGTACACCGATCATCAATGACAAAACCATCGAACACGTTTCCAAACTATTTGCTGAATACGGTTCGAACGTCTGGTTTGAACGGGAAGCCAAAGATCTTTTGCCTGAAGGATTTACGTCTGAACATAGCCCTAATGGTAAATTCACGAAAGAAACGGATATCATGGACGTCTGGTTTGATTCCGGTTCGTCTCATGAAGCTGTCTTAATGGGAAGAGAGGATCATAAGCGTCCGGCTGATGTTTATCTTGAAGGAAGCGATCAGTACCGCGGCTGGTTCAATTCATCCATCTCTACAGCAGTAGCGGTTACCGGCAAGGCACCATTTGAAGCGATTGTCAGCCACGGGTTCACATTGGATGGCAATGGCCATAAAATGAGTAAATCACTCGGCAATGTTATGGATCCGTTAAAAATTCAAAAACAACTTGGAATTGATATTCTGCGTCTATGGGTATCGTCGGTTGATTATCAGGCAGATGTGCGGATTTCCCAGGAGATTTTGAAACAAATTTCCGAAGCTTATCGTAAAATCCGCAACACGGTTCGGTTTATGCTTGGCAATTTGGCTGATTTTGATCCGGCAAAAGACACCGTTCCTGAGGCGGATATGGAAGAAGCTGACCGTTATATGCTGCACCGGCTGCAGAAATTATTGAAGAACGTCCGGGACAGCTATGATATTTATGAGTATTCACCAATCTATTCGCAAATTCATAATTTCTGTGCAGTTGATTTGAGTTCATTCTATCTCGATTATGCCAAAGATATATTGTATATTGAGGCAGCGGATAGCCACCGCCGCAGAAGTATCCAGACAGCTTACTATGAAATTGTGACGACATTGGTAAAACTCTTAACGCCAATTATCCCGCATACGACAGATGAGATGTGGGAATACATCCCCGGTGTCCGCGAAGAAAGTGTGCAGCTGACCGATATTCCGGAACCAAGAGAGATCACCGGATTTGATACCTTGTATGAAAAATGGGATCATTTCATGAATGTCCGTGATGATGTCATGAAAGCATTAGAAGAAGCAAGGGAAGAAAAAATTATTGGCAAATCACTGGAGGCCAAATTAACTGTTGTTCCTAAAGATGATCAGACAGCAGAAGTTTTAAACGGCATTTCCAACGTCCATCAGCTGTTCATCGTATCTGAGGCTGATATAACAAATGAAGCATCTGATGCCAATGAATACCGGTATGTCGATGTTCTAGTGGAAAAACATCCCGGTGAAACATGTGCACGGTGCTGGACGGTTTCTGAAACCGTTGGCGACGATAAAGCGCATCCGGATTTATGTTCACGGTGTGCCGATATCGTAAAAGTGCATTATAGCGCATAAAGCAAAAGGCGCCTATTCCTTTTGAAGTCATTCAAGGGAGAAGGCGCTTTTCTCTTATTTATGGTAAAATGCTGAAGGAACCTTTAAAATGTAAAGGGATAAGACAAATGGAGGAACTGAAATGTTTTTGTATTACATATTGGCAATATTCGTGATTGCGGTCGATCAGCTGACCAAGTGGGTGGTCGTCAAAACAATGGAACTTGGTGAACAAATAACGGTTATCGAGAATTTTTTCTATTTAACGTCACACCGTAATAGTGGGGCAGCATGGGGAATTCTCCAGGGGCAGATGGGCTTTTTTTACGTCGTCACAGCCATTGTTGTAGTAGGCTTAATATATTTCATGCAAAAATATGCCAGAGAGCGTAAAATGCTGGCAATTGCTCTCAGTTTGATTCTCGGCGGTGCAATAGGGAATTTCATTGACCGTCTGTTCCGGAAAGAAGTGATAGACTTTTTTGACTTCATGATATTCAGGTATGACTATCCGATATTTAATATAGCGGATTCAGCTCTGGTAGTGGGCGTGATTATCGTAATCATTATGACCATCATTGATGAACGAAAGGAAAAGCGGCAAAATGACACAACAGCACAGCGTAACTGAAACTGAAGCGAATACACGTATTGATAAATTGATCTCCGGCATGATGACTGATGCATCACGTTCAGAGATTCAAGCGTGGATAGCAGATGGTCATGTCCATGTCAACGGACAACGGGTAAAAGCCAATTACAAATGTCATACCGGTGATGTTGTCGAATGGACAGTGCCCGAACCGGAAACGTTAACGATTGAACCGGAAAATATCCCATTGTCAGTGGTATATGAGGATTCCGATCTTTTGGTTGTCAATAAGCCAAAGGGAATGGTTGTCCACCCGTCAGCAGGCCATCAGCATGGTACCCTTGTGAATGCACTGCTCCACCATTGTGAAAGTTTGTCACATGTGAACAGCGAGGAGCGGCCGGGCATTGTCCACCGCATTGATAAAGATACGAGCGGTTTATTGATTGTCGCCAAAAATGATCAGACGCATATCAGTCTTGCTGAACAGCTGCGTACAAAAGATATTGATCGGCGGTATGAAGCCATTGTCCATGGTTTGATTCAGCATGAAACAGGCTTGATTGATGCCCCAATCGGAAGAGATCCAAACGACCGGAAAAAGATGGGTGTTGTCAATAACGGAAGGCATGCTGTTACGCATTTTCGTGTCCTAAATCGTTACAGGGGTTTCACCCATGTGGAATGTGAGCTTGAAACAGGCCGTACGCATCAAATCCGTGTTCATATGAAATATATCGGCTTTCCGATTGTCGGTGATCCGAAATATGGACAACGGAAAACGCTGGATGTTGGAGGACAGGCACTGCACGCGAAATCATTGTCTTTTATTCATCCGACAACGAATGAACAGCTGCAGTTTGAAGTTGAAGCGCCGTCCTATTTTCAGGAACTGCTGGCACAACTTGAGCGCTAATTGCGATGTCTCACATTTTAAGCAGGCTAAAAGATTAGTACTTTGAAGCACATTTGAAAATGAAGAAAAGCGGAAACTGATCCCACTTTTTTTGACTATTTTCATGTCTTCAGTGATTGAAGGAAGAAACAGAGACAGTTAATTCTTAAAAATATATTATCATCCCATTTTCTTTAACTGTTCTTTTTATTTTACCATGTTTTGCATAGGGAAGGATAGGCATAAAGAATTTTTACAGAATGTGCTGAAAAAGC
>Ga0079226_10000693_pt1 | contig 24460 bp, 25 predicted proteins | sample Poulit2014_FD_76345 | JGI IMG/M metagenome (GOLD analysis project Ga0079226, IMG submission 76345) | Agricultural soil microbial communities from Georgia to study Nitrogen management - Poultry litter 2014 | ecosystem: Environmental > Terrestrial > Soil > Agricultural land | place: USA: Georgia...
AAAAGAATACAACGGAGGAATGGGAAGTAATGGATTAACTTCTGCTCGTCATGATGTGTTTTCAAAAATTGTAGCAGAAAAATATCCTGAAAGTTTTGATGCAGCAATTCCTGAAGAGTTGATTTATTCCGGATCAAAAAACTTAACAGATAAAGTAGAAGATTCCCCTTTAGATGCAGGAAAATTAGTGCTTTCTCCAACAAGAACTTATGCACCAATCATCAAAAAAGTTTTAGAGAAATTTTCTGCAAAAGAAATCCACGGAATGATTCATTGTAGCGGTGGAGCACAAACAAAGATTTTACATTTCATAGATAATCTTCATGTAATCAAAGATAATATGTTTGCTGTGCCTCCGTTATTTAAACTCATACAACAAGAGAGTAAAACGGATTGGAAAGAGATGTACCAAGTTTTTAATATGGGACATCGCATGGAATTATATGTAAAAGAAGAAATTGCAGAAGAATTAATTTCTATTTCTGAATCCTTTAATGTAGAAGCTAAAATTATTGGTAGAGTAGAAGAATCTGATCAGAAAAAATTGACTATTCAAAGCTCTTTTGGAAAATTTGAGTACAGTTAAATTTAATCATAGCGAATGAATTTAAAGTATTGTTTTTTACTATTATTTTGTTTTGCTTTTATTTTAAAAAGTTTTTCACAAGAAACTCCATCAGAAGATTATAAACATTTGTCTAATCCTCAAACTTGGACTTATCTGCAAACTATGAAAGTTATAGATAGTTTAGATAAAGCCAATCCGGTTTCTTATTGGTCAAAACAAAATAAATTTTCAGCAGATATTAGTGAGGTTACTTACACCAACTGGAGTGCAGGGGGAAGTAATTCTATTTCTTTCTTATTTAATGTTGATATAAAAAGAACTTATGAACGAAAAAATATTCGTTGGCAAAATGAATTTATCGCTTTATATGGATTACATGCTGAAAAAGGAAGAAAACTAAGAAAAACAGATGATCAATTAGAGTTGAATTCCACTTTTGGATATAGAACTTCTGAATTTTCAGGTTGGTTTTATTCTGCAAAAATGAATTTAAAATCTCAATTTGATAGAGGTTTCAATTATCCAGACAGAGAAAACTCAATTTCCAGTTTTATGGCTCCAGGATATCTTTTTTCAGGAATTGGAGCTGAATATGGAAGAGATAGTGATAAATTCACACTTTATATTTCTCCTTCAACCATAAAAACTACTTTTGTTTATGATCAACGTTTGGCAAATGAAGGAGCCTTTGGTGTAAATCCAGCGGTTTATGATATTCATGGAAATATGATCAGAAAAGGAAGATCAAGCAAAACAGAATTCGGAATTTTAGTTACTAATGAATACAATACTGAAATTGCTAAAAACATTGATTTTTCAAACAGATTATCTTTATATACAGATTATTTAAATGATTTTGGAAATATTGATGTGGATTGGAAAGTAGAATTTAACTTTAAAGTAAATTCTTTTGTAGCAGCTAAAATAGTTTCTCATTTAAAATATGACAACAATACCAAAACCAAAGAATTTGATGATTTTGGAGAAGAGATAATCCGCGGAGCAAAAGTGCAGTGGAAACAACAATTAGGATTGGGAATTGTAATAGATATTTAAAGTTTTTTTCAATATAATTTGACAAATTTATTTTATATTTATTGAATAATTAAACATTCAAAAAAACTTATAATATGTCAAAAAATGAAGATTGGTTAAAAAGCTTAATTACAGAAACTCCACAAGAAGGAAGAGAATTAGCAATTTTAATGGCAAGAAAAACTATTGGAGCTATTCAATCTGATCCTGAAATTAAAAAGGAATTAAGAGAAAAATATGCCAGAAATGCTGGTCAACTTATTGCTTCTGCAGAAGTTGTAGCAATTGAATTTCAAACAGTTGCTGCTGCAAATAATTATTGGAAATAAACTTTATTTCATTTTATAAAATATAAAAAAGGGATTTTTTTAAGAGAAATCTCTTTTTTTATTTATAATAATTCTTTTCTTAATTCAGCAGAGGATTTTGGAGAAAGAAAACCTAAAGGAATATCAAAAACACTAATAGCCCCAGATTTTCCTGTTTTACTAAGTTTAAAAACAGCTCTTGCAAAAGCAACTAAAACACTGGAAGTAAAAGCTGGATTACTTTCTAAATTCAAAGAAAATTCAAATAATTGATTTTCTTTTTCTTTAGATTTTCCTGCTCTGATAACTTTCCCTCCATGGGGCATATTTTGATGATTTTCTTTAAATTCTTCTTCGCTGATAAAATGAACTTCTGTATGATAAGGTTCAAAATAATCAGGCATAGAAATAATCTCTTTTTCTACTTTTGCAGCATTGGCTTCTTTTTCTAAAACAACATAACAAATTCTATTGTGCATTTTTTCAACAGGAAAATCAGGTTGTTTTCCTTGACGAATTTCTTGTAAAGCATTTTCATCAGGAATGGTATATTGAGCAGCAAATTTTACACCTTTTACTTTTCTTATTGCATCAGAATGTCCTTGGCTTAAGCCTTTTCCCCAAAAAGTATAAGTTTTTCCTTTTGGTAAAACACTTTCTCCTAATAAACGCATCATTGAAAAAAGTCCAGGATCCCAACCTGTAGAAATTAAGCTTAAATGCTGATTTTCTTTTGCATTTTTATTTACAGCATTAAAATATTCTGGAATATTTGCATGCCTGTCAAAACTATCAACAGTATTGAAAAGTTTTGCGATTTCTGGAGTTTGTAAGGGTAAATCTTTAGCAGATCCTCCACATAAAATCATCACATCAATTTTTGATTGAAAATCTTTGAGTTTTTCCATATTAAAAACAGGAGCTGAACTGGAAATTTCTGAAGCAGGACGACGACTAAATACCGCAATTAATTCCATATCTTTATTTTGAGAAATAGCTGATTCAACTCCTTTCCCTAAATTTCCATAACCTACAATTCCTAATTTTATTTTCTTGTTTTCAATCATTTTTTATCATCATTTTTTACAAATATAAATTCAAATTAAATGTAAAGAAAATCTTTCAAGAGTTTATATTTGCAAAAGTCATCAAACCTTAAAAACTAACACATTTGAATTTTTCTGTTTTAAGTTTACATTCTTTAATAAGATGGTTGGTTTTAATAAGTTTATTGCTTTTTATAATTCGTGCTTATCAAGGTTGGATAAAAAATAAAATCAAAACTTCTTTTGATAAAATTCTGGAAAAATTCACTTTGGTTTTTGTAAATTTTCAATTGATTTTAGGAGTTTATCTATATATAAAAAGTCCGATAGTACATTATTTTCTTAAAAATTTTAAAGAATCACTTCCGCAAACAGAATTGAGATTTTTTGGAATGGAACATATCACTGCAATGATAATCAGTATTATATTGATTGATATTGGAATTTTTAAAGCCCGTAAAAAAGCAAATGATTTACTTTATTTTAAAACTATTGCATTGTGGTTTACTTTAGCTTTTATAATTATTTTTCTATCTATTCCTTGGTCTTTTTCTCCTTTTACAAGCAGACCTGATTTTAGATTTTTAGAAATTTTCTTATAAATATGTTGGTAATTTTCATATTATTGATTTAATTAACAAAAAATCTGATCTCATTATTTCCTAAATAAAATACTATGTTTAGACGTATAGGAAGAAGAAGAACTCCAAAACACAATCTACAAATTGCCTCTTTTTTGTCTTTTGTAGCCGGAATTGTTGGAGCTGTAGGTTTTTTCGCAGCTACAGCATTGACCACAAATGTTACGGGGCATTTTGCTTTTCTTATCGATCGTGTTTATTATCTTGATTTATGGAAAGCAATCATCTATTTCTTATATATAAATTTCTTTTTCTTAGGTTCTTTTATTTCTAATTTTTTAGTAGAATATATTTCAAGAAAGAATTCAAAATACGTTTATGTAATTCCTACATTTATTGAAAGTATAATCTTATTAACTATAGGAATTACAGGGAAATATTTAATCACAGATTATCCAGATTTTATTGCTTGTGTTTTACTTTTTACTATGGGTTTACAAAACGCTTTAGTTACCAGAATTTCTAATGCAGTAGTAAGAACAACACATCTTACTGGACTTTTTACTGATTTAGGAATTGAATTTTCTCAACTATTTTTTCATAAAAGTAAAGCTTCAAGAAAACAGCTTTACACCATTATAAAATTACGATTTACGATTATTACTTTTTTCTTTTTAGGTGGAATTGTTGGTGGTTTTTTCTATACAAAAATCGGATTTTACACTTTAATATTAGGAAGCATAACTTTACTTTTAGCCATTCGTTATGAAAATATAAAATTAAGATTGAAATTATTACAACGCAGAATTAACCGATAAAACCAAACTTATGTCTTACGCAAAATATAAAATAATATTTCTTTTTGCTTTTTTATTATTGTTTATAAACTGTAAAAATGATAATTCTAAAACAGCAGAAGAATCAACAGAAAAAACAGAAAAATCTGCTGAAGTCGATTATAAGTCATTTGATTTTTCAACAGAAAAAAATCAAAATTTAGAAAACTGGAAAAAGTATTATCAATCTATGCAAGAAGATTTCGATTTAAAAAAATTTGAATTGGTTGCTACTTCAGATTTAGAAATTATGAAAGGAAGTATTTCTGCTAAATATGAAAAAGATTTTGATTCTATTTATACTGATTTTTTAATCTATAATCCCAGTGAAAATAAATATTTAGATTTTGATAGTTATTATTGGCAAATCAGTGAAAAAGAAGATAAAAAAGAAATTCTTTATAATGCAGATCAAGAAATAAATGTAATTGATTTAAAAGATTCTACAGTAAATAGAATAGCTTTTAGAGGACCCTCTTTTACGGTAGAAAATGCTTTTTGGAAAAATGAAAACACAGTTATTTTATTGGAAGGAACTTATGAAAGCTCTCCAAATATCAATGTGATAGACTTAGAAGAAAATAAAATTTATAGTTATTCTTATCCAGATACGATCAATAAAAGAAGTCATTACACAGAAAAAAGAATTCAAGAAAAACTTAAATTATAATTAAAAATCCTCTTCTTCTATAACTCTTTCAAATCAACTAAGATTTGAATTTATAGGATTAACTATAACTTCTCTTTCCCTATAATTTTGAGGATACAAATCATTTTTAATAAAATTGATATCCTTGGAAAAGAAAAAACAAACCGTTTTAATTACTGGAGGGACAGGAGGAATAGGATCTGCTATAGCTAAAAAATTAGATTCGTCAGAATTTTATATTCTACTTACAGACCTTCAGAATAAAAATAGTATTTCAGCAGATTTTTTTCCTTGTGATTTAAGAAAGCCTGAAGAAATTCAACAACTTTATGATTGGATAATCAAAAATTATGAAATTCCTAAAATTCTAATTTTAAATGCAGGTTTAGGAATCAAAGAAAAAATTTCAGAAGGAGATCCTGAAAAATGGCAAAAAGTTTTTGATGTCAATTTGATGGGAACTCTAAGATGTTTAAGAGCTTTTCTACCAGAAATTTTAGCAAATAAAAATGGGCATATTATTTTTATTTCTTCAGTTGCTGCAAATCAAACTTTTGAATATGGAGGAATTTATAGCGCTTCAAAAACAGCTTTAGAAATAATTGCTGAAACGTTAAGAATAGAAAACATTTCAAATCTTCAAGTCACTACAATTTCTTCAGGAGCTGTAAACACAGATTTCTTTAAAAATCAATTAGCTGGATTTTCTGAAAAAGATTATTCAGAAGAAATGTTAAATCCAGAAGAAATAGCAAATACAGTTTATTGGTGTATAAAAAACACTGAAAATCAACAAATTAATAAAATTGTTGTTCGTCCTAAAAAACAAAAGTTTTAAAAAATAATTATTAACTAACTAACCAAAATCTATTATGAAAGGAAAAATATTAATCACAGGAGGAGCAGGATTTATAGGTTCTCATCTTGCTGATGAATTGATAAATCAAGGATATGAAGTCAGAATTCTTGATAATTTATCAGAACAAGTTCATGGAGTAAATGCAGAAATTCCAAAATATTTAAATCCAGAAGCTCATTTTATTAAAGGAGATATTTGCGATAGAAATAAAGTCAAAAAAGCGCTTAAAGATATTGATGCTGTTTTTCATTTTGCTGCTAAAGTAGGCGTTGGGCAAAGCATGTATGAAATAAAAAATTATACAGAAACTAATAATTTAGGAACAGCCATTTTATTGGAAGAAATTATAGAAAATCCTGTAAAAAAATTGATTGTAGCTTCAAGCATGAGTATTTATGGAGAAGGATTATATAAAAATCAAGAAAATAAACATCAAACACAAGGAAGTCGAAATTTAGAAGATTTAAAAAATGCAAAATGGGAGCTTTATGAAAAAGGAGAAATTTTAACTCCCATTCCAACTCCAGAATCTAAAACTCCAGAATTATCTTCTATTTATGCGTTGTCAAAATATGACCAAGAAAAAATGTGTTTAATTACTGGGAAAGCTTATAAAATTCCTACTGTAGCTTTAAGATTTTTTAATGTTTATGGAACAAGACAAGCTTTATCAAATCCATACACTGGTGTTTTAGCAATTTTTGCTTCAAGATTATTAAATGAAAACTCTCCTTTAATTTTTGAAGATGGAAAACAAAAAAGAGATTTTATCCATGTAAAAGATGTGGCAAAAGCTTGTTTAGCAACATTGGAAACTTCAACAGCAGATGGAGAAGTCTTAAATGTAGGAAGTGGAAATTCTTATACAATTAATGAAATCGCTGAAGCGTTGCAAAAAGTTTTAGATAAAAATATTTCACCTAAAATCACTGGAAAATATAGAGTAGGAGATATCAGACATTGTTTTGCAGCTATTGAAAAAATGCAAAAATGTTTAGGTTTTTCTCCTCAAATAGGATTAGAAGAAGGATTAACAGAATTAGCCAATTGGTTAAAAGAACAAACTGCTGTTGACAATTTTGAAAAAGCTGGAACTGAATTATCCTCTCGCGGATTAACTGTTTAAATAAAATTATGATGAAAAAACATATAGAAAAAAATAAAAAACCAATAATCGGAATTTTAGAATGGTTTAGACCAGGAGAATATGAACAAGTAAAACAAGCCATAAAAGATTTAAAAGTCTTAAATATCAAGCATTTAAGAACAGGAATTTCTTGGGCAGATTGGTATGAAGATGGAACCAAAGAATGGTATGATTGGTTGTTTAAAACTTTAGATAAACATGTAGAAATTCTTCCTTGTTTTCATTACACGCCTCCTTTGTTGGGTGAAGAAAACAAAACTTCTTCTCCACCTAAAAATTTAAAAGATTATGCAGATTTTATTGATGTAATGATCACAGAATACGGAGAATATTTTGATTGGGTAGAATTGTGGAATGAACCTAATAATCAATTGGATTATGATTTTACATTAGATTATTCTTGGAATAAATTCTCTGAAATGATTGGGATGGCAGCGCATTGGGCAAAAAAAAGAGGAAAGAAAACGCTTTTAGGTGGAATGAGTCCAATTGATCCAAATTGGTTGAAGATGATGGCAGAAAGAGGAGTTTTAAAATATATTGATGCAGTGGGAATTCACGGTTTTCCAGAAGTATTTGATCAAAAATGGAGAGGTTGGAAAACAGAAATCAATGATATAAAAGAAGTTTTAAAAACATTTAATCTTCAAAAAGAAATCTGGATTTCAGAAGTTGGATTTTCTACTTGGAATTTTGATGAAGTAAAACAATATAAAGAATTTAAAAAAGTACTTCAAACAGATGTAGAAAGAATTTATTGGTATAGTTTAAAAGATTTAGATCCTGCTTTATCAACAACTGGAGGTTTTCATTTGGATGAAAGAGAATATCATTTCGGATTGAAAAATAATGAAGGAAAGAAAAAACTATTATATAAGTTAATTGAAAAAAATGGTTTAGAAAATATTGAAAATCATAAATATATAGCAAAACAATATCAACCCATAGAAGAGAAATATATCTTAATCACTGGAGGCGCAGGATTTGTAGGAACTAATTTGACTGCAAAGTTTTTAGATTTAGGATATAAAGTAATGATTTATGATAATTTATATAGAGAAGGAGTAAAAGAAAATTTGAAGTGGTTAAAAAAAGAATATCAAGAAAATTTAATAATTCAAATTGCTGATATTCGAGAGAAAAATATTTTACAAAATTCAGTAAATAATGCAATAGCTGTTTTTCATTTTGCTTCACAAGTTGCTGTAACAACTTCAATTACAAACCCTTTAGGAGATTTTCAAATCAATTTATCGGGAACTTTTAATGTTTTAGAATGTATTAGAAAATCTCCTCATCAACCTCCATTACTTTTTACTTCAACAAATAAAGTTTATGGAAATTTAGAAAATTTAGAGTTTAAATTAAATAAAACACGTTATGAAGCTGTAAATCCAGAAATTAAAAACAAAGGGATTTCAGAAAAACAAGCTTTGGATTTTCATAGTCCTTATGGATGTTCAAAAGGAGCGGCAGATCAATATATTTTAGATTATAGTAAAACTTATGGATTAAAAACTTTGGTTTTTAGAATGAGTTGTATTTATGGTCCGCATCAATTTGGAAATGAAGATCAAGGTTGGGTTGCTCATTTTTTAATCAGCATTTTAAAAGAAAAAGAAATCAGCATTTTTGGAAATGGAAAACAAGTCAGAGATATTCTTTATGTAGAAGATTTAGTAAATGCTTTTCTATTGGCACTTAAAAATATAGATCAGTTAAAAGGAGAAGTTTTTAATATTGGCGGCGGAACTGAAAATGCGGTTAGTCTTCTTGAAATTCTAAATAAAATTGAAAAAATCACTGCCATAAAACCTGAAATAAATTTTGAAGATTGGCGAAGAGGAGATCAATATTATTATGTTTCCAATACTAATAAATTTTCTAAACTCACAGGTTGGAAACCTAAGTATAATGTAGATGAAGGTTTAAAAGCATTATTAAATTGGCTTAAAAAACATCGAGGATTTACTTCAACTGCAGCTTTAAAAACAAAAGATAAAAAAGTGTTGATATGAAAAGCAATATAGATTTTCAAAAAGAAGTTTTGTTTTTAAAACTTTCTTCAAGAATGAATGCAGGAATAATAAAATCTCCTCAAGAAATTCAAATAAAAGAAGTTTTAATTCCAAAACCAAAAAAAGGAGAAGTCAGCATAAAATTAGAAGGCTGTGGAATTTGCGCTTCCAATTTACAAGTTTGGGAAGGAAGAGATTGGTTTGATTATCCTATTTCTGCTGGAAATCCTGGTCATGAAGCTTGGGGAATTATAAATGCTGTTGGAGATGATAAAAATCAAGATTTAATAGGAAAACGAGTTACAGGATTAACTTATCATGCTTTTGCAAATTATGATATCGCAAAAGTTGAAAACATAGTTGTTTTACCAGAAAAATTAGCAGAAAAACCTTTTCCTGGTGAACCTTTAGGTTGTGTGATGAATATTTTTGAAAGAAGTGAAATTTCTTCAAAAGATAGTGTTGCTGTAATTGGTTGTGGTTTTTTAGGGCTTTCTTTAATTCAATTGTTGAAAAATAAGGGTTGTGAAGTAATTGCTATTTCAAGAAGAGATTTTTCTTTAGAAATGGCTAAGAAAATGGGAGCAAATCATTTGATAAAATTAAAAAACCATCTTGAAATCATTGAAAAAGTAAAACAAATTACTTCAGGAAAATTTTGTGATAAAACTATAGAATGCACAGGAAAAGAATGGCCTTTAAATTTAGGGATTGAATTGACTAAAATAAATGGAAAACTCATTGTTGCTGGATATCATCAAGATGGGATGAGATCTGTAAATATGCAACTTTTAAACTGGAGAGGAATAGATATGATTAGTGCTCACAGTAGAAATCCAGAAACCTATATAAATGGAATTAAAAAAAGCTATAAAAGCAATTGAAAATGAGGAGTTTGATCCTTTTCAATTATTTACTCATCGGTTTTCTTTAGCAGAATTAGGAGAGGGATTTCAATTTTTAAAAGAAAGACCAAAAGGTTTTATAAAAGCAATAATTACTTATGAAGACAATAATTAAAAATACAAAAACAGCACAAAAAACCTTAAACTTAGGATTTGTTGGTTTAGGATGGATTGGATTAAATCGGATGAAAAGATTATTATCAAATCCAGATGTTGAAGGAGTAGCGATAGTTGAACCTTGTGAAGAAAATCTAAATCAAGCTTTAAAATTTGCTGAAAATGCAAAAGTTTATAAATCCTTTCAAGATCTTTTATCAAATCCAAATATTGATGGAATTGTAATTGCCACTCCAAGTGCTTTACATGCCAAGCAAACTATTCAAGCTTTAAAAGCAAAAAAAGCAGTTTTTTGTCAAAAACCTTTAGGAAGAAATTTAGCTGAAGTAAAAGAAATAATTCAAGTTGCTTATGAAAATAATCAATTGTTAGGAGTAGATCTTGCTTATCGATATACCAAAGCTTTTCAACAAGTTTATAAAATTATTAAAAATGAAGAAATCGGAGAAATTTTTTCAGTAGAATTAAAATTCCACAATGCTTATGGACCCGATAAAGATTGGTTTTATGATATAGAAAAATCTGGAGGAGGATGTGTTTTAGATTTAGGAATTCATCTTATAGATTTAGTTTTGTGGAGTTTACATATTTCAGAAATAAAAAATCTTCAAAGTGATTTATTTTTCAAAGGAAGAAAAATTCAAAAAAATCAAAATGTAGTAGAAGATTTTGCTTCTATTAATTTTTCTACAAATCAAAATATTAAAGTAAATCTTCAATGTAGTTGGAATATTTCCGCAGGAAAAGACGCAGAGATTTCAGCTCATTTTTATGGAACAAAAGGAGGATTAGCTTTTAAAAACTTAGGAGGATCTTTTTATGATTTTTCAGCAGAAAAATATACAGGAACAAAAACCGAAATTTTGATTTCTCCACCAGATAATTGGTCTGGAAAAGCTGCTGAAGTTTGGGCAGAAAAACTTTTGAAAGGAGAAAAATTCAATGTGGTAAATGCAAAAGAACATTTACAATTAGCAGAAATAATAGATAGAATTTATGGAAGAGAAATATAAAATATTAATGACTGCTGATACTTTAGGTGGAGTTTGGAATTATTGTCTGGAGCTTTGTAAAGCTTTGGAAAATTATCCAATAGAAATACATTTAATAAGTTTTGGAAAACTTGTTTCTAAATCTCAATTTGAAGAAACAAAAAGTCTGAGAAATTTAAAATTATATTCTTTTGATTTTAATTTAGAATGGATGAAAAACCCTGATATTAAATTAATTAAAGAAAAAATTTATGAATTATATTCAAAAATAAAACCAGATTTAATTCATTTTAATAATTATGTTGAAAATGAAATTCTTAATAAAATTCCAAAAATCACTGTTTTTCATTCTTGTGTTCAAACTTGGTGGAAAGCTGTAAAAAAAGAAAAAGCTCCTCAAGAATGGAATACTTATTTTGAATTAGTAGAAAATTCTTTAAAAAATTCAGATAAAGTTGTTTTTCCTTCAAAAGCTATGTTTGAAGAAGCAAAAAACATTTATTCTCTTTTAGAAAATGCAGTTGTTATTCCCAATGCAAGAGAAGTCAATTTACCTGAAAATATAAAAAAGGAAAAAATCATTTTATGTTCAGGAAGAATTTGGGATGAAGCAAAAAATTTAAAAATATTAGGAACTATTGCAAAACAACTTCCTTGGCCAGTTTATATAGCTGGAGATCATATTAATCCTAATCATAACAAAGAAATTTCTTTAGAAAATGTAGTTTTTTTAGGAAAATTAAACACAGAAGAAATCATCAAATGGTTTTGCAAAGCAGAAATTTATGTAAATCCTGGATTTTATGAACCTTTTGGATTAGCAGTTTTAGAAGCCGCTCAAGCAAATTGTGCTTTGTTGTTGAGCGAGATAAAAAGTCTGCAAGAAATTTGGGAGGATGCAGCACTTTATTTTAATCCTGAAAACAAAAATCAGTTAAAAAACCAGCTTTTAAGTTTAATTGAAAACACAGAAAAAAGAAAATCTTATGCTTTAAAAGCTAAAAAACGCTCTTCATTATATAACAGAAAAATATTTGGAAAAAGATATTTTGAATTATATAAAAACCTTATCAATGAATTTGAAAATCTTTCTGAAAAAAGAAATCCACAAAAATCTTTTGTAGGAAATTAAAAACAAAAATTATGAAATTTTTAATGTTTTATCACTCTGTTTATTCTGATTGGAATCATGGAAATGCTCATTTTTTAAGAGGAATAACAAAATCTCTTCAAAAAAGAGGACATGAAGTTATTATATATGAACCTGAAAATGGTTGGAGTTTACAAAATTTACTGAAAACACAAGGAATTGAAAGATTAGAAGAGTTTAGAGAATATTATCCAACTATTCATCCTCAGTTTTATAATTCAAATAAACCTTTGTCTGAAAATATATTTAAAGAAGTAGATGTTGTAATTGTTCATGAATGGAATTCTCCTCAACTTATTTCAGAAATCGGAAATTATAAAGAAAAATATGGATTTACTTTACTTTTTCATGACACCCATCATAGAGCGGTTTCTGATACAGAAAACTTAGCAAAAAACACTTTTATAAATTATGATGGAGTTTTGGTTTTTGGAAAAATCCTTAAAGATTTATACTTAAAAAACAATTGGAATAAAAATGTTTGGGTTTGGCATGAAGCAGCAGATGCAGATTTGTTTTTTCCGCAAAGAAATGTTTCAAAAGAAGGAGATTTGGTATGGATTGGAAATTGGGGAGATAATGAAAGAGCAGAAGAATTAAAAAAATACTTGATAAATCCTATTAAAAATTTAGGAATAAAAGCTAAGATTTATGGCGTTAGATATCCAAAAGAAATCATTAAGCTTTTAGAAAAATCAGGAATTGAATACGGAGGATGGTTGCCCAATTATAAAGTTCCAGAAGTTTTTTCAAAATATAGATTAACTGTTCATATTCCCAGAAAACCTTATGTAGAACAGCTTTTAGGAATTCCAACTATTCGACCTTTTGAAACGATGTCTTGTGGAATTCCGCTGATTTCTTCTCCTTGGAAAGACACAGAAAAATTATTTCATACCAATAGAGATTATCTTTTAGCAAAAAAACCTGAAGAGATGGAAAGATTGATTTATGAAGTTCTTCAAAATCATAATTTATCAACAGCACTTTCTGAAAATGGGCGAAAAATAATATTAGAAAAACATACTTGTGATCATCGTGTTCAAGAATTAGAAAAAATAATTTTTTCAATTAAATCTTTTCAAAAAACTCAAATATCATGAAAAAAGAAAAACTAAATATTGCTTTTTTTGGCTCCAGTATTGTTTCCGCTTATTGGAATGGCGCAGCAACTTATTATAGAGGAATTATAAAAGCACTTTCTCAAAAAGGTTATAAAATCACTTTTTATGAACCAAATATTTATAATCGGCAAAAACATAGAGATATAGATCCGCCAGATTATTGTGAAGTGATTATTTATGAAGATGATAAAATAAATCTTCAAACACTTTTAAGAAAAGCTCAAGAAGAAGCAGATATAATTATCAAAGCAAGTGGAGTAGGAGCTTTTGACGAATTTTTAGAAGAAGAAATTCCAAAACTAAAAACAGCTGAAAATGTTATTTTATTTTGGGATGTTGATGCGCCAGCTACTTTAAACAGAATGAAAAATGACTTGCAAGATTCTTTTAGAAATCAAGTAAGAAAATATGATTGTATTTTGACTTATGGCGGAGGAGATCCTGTGATTGATGTTTATTTAAAATTAGGAGCAAAACGCTGTGTTCCTATTTATAATGCACTTGATGTAGAAACACATTTTCCTGTTGAATCTGAAAATAAATTTGAAAGTTTCTTGAGTTTTTTAGGAAACAGATTACCAGACAGAGAACAAAGAGTTTTGGAGTTTTTTATTAAACCAGCAGGAGATTTTTCTGATAAAAAATTTTTATTAGGAGGAAGTGGTTGGGAAGATCTTGAAAAACCAGAAAATGTGGAATATATAAATCATGTTTTTACAAAAGATCATAATGCATTTAATAGCAGTGCATTCGCTGTTTTAAATATAAGTAGAGAAAGCATGGCAGAATATGGTTTTTCTCCAGCAACAAGAGTTTTTGAAGCAGCAGGTTCTGCAGCATGTATGATTACAGATTATTGGGAAGGAATAGAAATGTTTTTTGAACCTAATCAAGAAATTTTAATTGCGAAAGATGGAGAAGAAGTAATTAAAATCTTAGAAAATTTAACTGTAGAAAAAGCTAAAAAAATCGGAGAAGCAGCTCATAAAAAAGTATTGGAAAAACACACCTATAAAAACAGAGTTAAATTATTCGATAATGCGATTAAAGAAATTTTAAAAGAAAATAAACCTAAAATAGAAACATCATGAATTTACTTGTTATAGGATTATCAATCACTTCCTCTTGGGGAAATGGACATGCCACAACTTTTCGATCCTTATTAAAATCGTTTGCAAAACGCGGACATTCCATATTATTTTTGGAAAGAGATGTTTCATATTATGCAGAAAATAGAGTTTTAGAAAATACAGATTTTTGTGAAATAAACTTATATAAAGATACAGCAGATTTAAAAGCAAGATTTTCAGAGGAAATTGAAAATGCTGATGCTGTGATGGTAGGATCTTATGTTTACGATGGAGTAGAAATCAACGAATTGGTTTTTTCTTTAGCAAAAGGAGTAAAAATGTTTTATGATATTGATACCCCAGTTACTTTAAATAAAATTGCTAATGAGGATTATCAATATATCAAACCTGAACAGATTGAAAAATTTGATATTTATTTGTCTTTTTCAGGAGGACCTATTTTAGATTTTATAATGGAAGAATATAATTCTCCATTGGCAAAAGCTTTGTATTGTTCAGTAGATACGGAATTATATTTTCCAGAAAATAGAGAAAAAAAATGGCAGATGGGATATTTGGGAACATACAGTGTTGATCGTCAACCTACTGTTGAAGAATTATTAAATAAACCTGCAAAAAACAGAAAAGATTTATCTTTTCTTGTAGCAGGACCCCAATATCCAGAAGATTATTCTTGGTCAAAAAATATTGAGAGAATTCATCATTTACCTCCACAAAAACACAATAGTTTTTATAATTCACAACAATATACTTTAAATGTTACCAGAGAAAATATGATCAAAGCAGGATTTTCTCCAAGTGTTAGACTTTTTGAAGCTGCAGCTTGTGCAACTCCTGTGATTTCAGATTATTGGACAGGATTAGAAAGTTTTTTTGAAATAGATGCTGAAATATTAATTGCTGAATCAGCTTCAGATGTTTTGAGGTATTGGGAAAAAATTTCTGAAGAAAAACGTTTGGAAATCGGAAGAAATGCAAGAGATAAAATTTTGAAAAAACACACTTCTTTAGTTAGAGCTGAAGAATTAGAAAACTATATAAAATCAGTGTTTTCTTCTACTCAAAAAATATAATTTATGACTATTCAAGATAATATAGAAAAACTTTCTCCTTGGTTTCATAATATTCATCTTCCGAGTGGAGAGCAAACTGCAAAAAATCATTTTTTAGGAGATTTTCCTTCTTTTAAATGGGAAAAAATAAAATATCATTTACCCAAAAATTTAGAAGGATATAAAGTTTTGGATATAGGTTGTAATGCAGGATTTTACAGTATAGAATTAGCAAAATTAGGAGCAGATGTTTTAGCGATTGATATTGATGATCATTATTTAAAACAAGCAAAATGGATTGCTAAACAATTTGGATTAGAATCTAAAATTCAATTTAAAAAAATGCAGATTTATGATTTAGCACATGCAGAAGAAAAATATGATTTAATCTGGTTTATGGGTGTTTTTTATCATTTGCGTTATCCGCTTTTAGCTTTGGATATTTTATCTCGAATAACGGATAAATATTTAGTTTTTCAAACTTATTCTTTACCAGGAAAAGAAGAAATGGAAATTCCTGAAAATGTTGAATTTGATAAAAGAGAAGTATTGGAAAATTCCAATTGGCCCAAATTAGCATTTATAGAAAATAATTTAGCAAGAGATCCCACAAATTGGTGGATAGCAAATCATCAAGGAATTTTATCCTTATTAAAAAGCAGTGGATTTATAGTGGAGAAAAAACTTGATGAAGAAACTTATTTAACGCTGCGAAATCAGGAAATTCCTTCTATAGATAAAACTTGGAATGCTTCAGAATATTTATCAGCAATAGGAAAAAAATGGAAAAAAGAAATACATAAAAAAACTTCAACAAAAAATTATTAATTACTAACCTTTAAAATTTATCAATTATGAATAATGGAGAATCAAAAAGAACAACAAATCATGAAACCATAAAAAAATGGGCAGAAAAAAGAGAAGGAAAACCAGCTGTTGTAGAAAAAACAGAAAGCAAAGATGGAAGTGGATTATTGCGGATTAATTTTCCTGGATATGCAGAAGAAAATTTAAAAGATATTTCTTGGGAACAGTTTTTCAAAACTTTTGACGAAAATAATTTAGATTTTTTATATCAGGAAAAAACTCAAGATGGAAAAATCAGCAGATTTTCAAAATTTGTTAAAAAACAAGGCTCATGAAAAAACGTGTTTTAATTACTGGAGCAGCAGGTTTTTTAGGATCTCATTTATGCGATAAATTCTTAGCAGAAGGATTTGAAGTAGTGGGAATGGATAATTTAATAACAGGAAATCTCAACAATTTAAAACATTTAACAGCATGTAGTGATTTTACTTTTTATGATTATGATATCACCAATTTTGTTCACTTATCAGGAAAATTAGATTTTATATTGCATTTTGCTTCTCCTGCCAGTCCTATAGATTATTTAAAAATTCCAATTCAGACTTTAAAAGCTGGATCTTTAGGAACTTATAATTTATTAGGATTAGCAAAAGAAAAAAATGCAAGAATTTTAATTGCTTCAACTTCTGAAGTTTATGGAAATCCACTGGAACATCCACAAAAAGAAACTTATTTTGGAAATGTAGATCCTATTGGGCCAAGATGTGTTTATGATGAAGCAAAAAGATTTATGGAATCTTTGACAATGGCTTATCATCGATTTCATAAAGTGGAAACCAGAATTGTTAGAATTTTCAATACTTATGGACCAAGAATGCGTTTGAATGATGGAAGAGTGATTCCTACTTTTATAGGTCAAATTCTTGAAAATAAACCTTTAACTATTTTTGGAGATGGTAGTCAGACTCGATCTTTTTGTTATGTAGATGATTTAATTGAAGGAATTTTCAGAATTGCGATGAGTGATCATCATTATCCTATAAATTTAGGAAATCCAGAAGAAATCTCTATAAATCAATTAGCTAAAGAACTTTGTGAAATTGAAAGTCTTAATTTAACCATTAAGAAGAAAAAATTACCACAAGGAGATCCTTTAAAAAGAAAACCAGATATTACAAAAGCAAAAAATATTTTAGGATGGAAACCAAAAATTTCCAGAAAAAAAGGATTGCAAAAAACAATAGATTTTTTCAAAAGAAATTCTGAAAAAATGCAAGTAAGTATGCAACCAAAAACATTTAAAGCTTTTATACAACGATAAAAAACTTCCCTATTTTTCTTATCTTTTTAGAAATAATTTTCTTTTTTCTTGATTATCTACAAATTAATTCAACTTAAAATCAAGGCATAATATATTCATAGCTTGCTTGTAAACCTAAAGGAATTCCTAAAGCCCAATACACCAAAAGAAAGATTGTCCAAACCACGAAAAAAGCTATAGAATATGGAATCATCGTAGAAACCAAAGTTCCAATTCCTGTTCCTTTTACATATTTTTGACAATAAACCACCACTAATGGGAAATAAGGCATCAAAGGCGTAATAATGTTAGAAACAGAATCTCCCACACGATAAGAAGCTTGTGTGAGGTCTGGAGAAATTCCTAATTGCATCAACATTGGAACCATAATTGGAGCAATTAAAGCCCATTTTGCAGAAGCAGAACCAATAAAAATATTTACAAAAGCTGTTAAAACAACAATTCCCATAATGGTAATTTGTCCTGGAAGATTCATTGCTTCTAATCCTGAAGCTCCTTTTAAAGCCAATAAAGCCCCTAAATTAGATTGTCCGAAAGCATCGATAAATAACGCACAGAAAAAAGCCATTACAATATAATAACTCATTCCATTCATTGATTTTGTCATGCTTTCTATAATTTCTTTTGTGGTTTTATAAGTTTTAGCTACTAAACCATAAACCACGCCTGGAATTAAGAATATGATAAAAATTAAAGGAACAATAGATTGCATTAAAGGAGCAGCAAAAGAAGTGATTTCTCCATCTGCATCACGTAAAGCTGAATCTGCTGGGGCTGCCCAGAAAAATAATCCGATTAATCCTAAAAACATTGCAGCACAAGCTAAGTAAAAAGCTTTTTTCTCTGTTTTGCTTAAAGCGCCCATATTTACTTCATCTTCATCATCTACTACAACTTTTACTTTTTTCAATCTGGGTTCAACAATTTTATCGGTAACATACCATCCAATCAACACAATTAAAAGCGAAGAAGCAGAAGTAAAATACCAGTTATTCAATGGATTTAATTGCATATTCGGATCAACAATTTGTGCTGCTGATTGGGTAAAACCCTGAATTAAAGGATCAATTCCTGAGGGAACAAAATTTGCACTAAATCCACCTGAAACTCCTGCAAAAGCGGCGGCAATTCCTGCAATGGGATGTCTTCCTGCAGCATAAAAAATCACTCCTCCTAAAGGAATTACCAAAACATATCCTGCATCTGTTGCGGTGTGCGAAACAATGGCAACTAAAATCAACATAGGGGTGAGGAGTTTTTTTGGAGTAATCTGCAACATTGATTTTAATCCTGCATTGATAAAACCAGAATGTTCAGCAACACCAACTCCTAACATGGCTACCAAAACAATTCCTAAAGGAGCAAATCCTGTGAAAGTGGTTACCATATTTGATAAAAAATCAGCTAAAGCAGAACTGGTTAATAAATTGCTGATTTCAATAGCTTCCCCTGTGGTGGGGTCAATTTCTGAAAAACTTACTGTAGAAAATACTGCAGATAAAACCCAGATGACCAACATTAAGAGAAAAAACAAAATAGCAGGATCTGGAAGTTTATTTCCTGCGCGTTCTACAAAATCAAGTAGTTTATTTACAATTCCTTTTTTCTCTTTTGAATCTTTATTTTTTTTCATTTTTAATCACACTTTAAAACCTAAAGTAAATCCTAATTTTTACTAAAAGTTGCTAAAATACGATTATTTGGCAAATACACAGTTATCTAATTCAAAATTAGATTTTAAACGAAATGTGGAGTGAAAAAAATATTATTTCTTATAAAGTGCTGTCATCTTCTCTTAAATTTTCTTTGCTTGGTCCACCTTGACTAAACAATTGATTTTCTTCATCTGTCATACCTTTTTCACCTGATTTTTTGGCGGTTTTACTGCCAGGAATATCTAAATCCTCTCCTGTGAAATCTACCTTCTTTTTTCTTTCTCTTAAAATTTCATCATCTCCGCCATCAGTGTGGATATTATCATGAGGTAAACTTTCTAAATCTTCTTTAGTTACTTCTGGATTATACGGAAGATTTTCTTCTTTTTTCTTTTTGAGTTCTGAACTTTTCTTGTCTTTTTTATTCTTTTCCATTTTTTCTTTTTAAGATAAGTAAGAAAAACCTTTTTGTACTTTAAATTCATATTTTTTAAGAAAAATTTGCTACAAACACTAAGAAAACTTTTTATAGCATAAAATATTATTTTAGCATGAAGAGATATTGAAATTTCTTAGCTTTACAACTGATAAATTATTTGAATTCAAATTATAAGATGATAAAATCTCAAAAAACAATATTTTTAAGTTTATTTCTATTATTTTTCTTCGGATTAAATGTTTTTTCTCAACCTAAAAGTCTTTCTAAAGAAGCGATGATAAAAGATTTTGAAGTTTTTCAAGATATTTTTGAACAAGCTAATTCAGGGTTGTATAAATACCACAGCAAAGAAAAAATAGACAGTGTTTTTTCTGTCAATAAAAACAAAATAACAGATACTACTTCTTATAGAGAATTTTACAATATAATTTTTGAAGTAGTTGATTTTTCAGGAAGCAGTCATAATTATTTAGATTACCCTTCTACAATTAAAAAAGGATTTTATACGCAAAATTTATCTTTTCCAATTCCGATAAAATATATTTCCGGAAAAATTTACACCAATATTAAATATGGAGAAATTCCTTTAGGAAGTGAAATTATTGCTGTAAATGGAATTCAAGCAGAAGATTTTATTGAAGATGTTTCAAAATATACCACCACAGATGGATTTAATAAAACCGGGAAATATGCTTTTTTAGAAACAAGTTATCTTCCTTTATATGTTTATTTAGCTTATGGTGAACAAGAAAATTTTGAAATAGAATATAAATTTGAAGAGAAAATTCAAAAGAAAAAATTGCCTGCAATTACTTATAATCAGTTTTATAAAATTTATTCAAAAAGATATATTCCAAAATATGAAGAAAGAAAATCAGCTATAGATTTTCATTATCTACAAGATATTAAAACGGGATTATTGTCTGTTCATACTTTTGGATTGGGTGGTCCTGAAACTGAAAAACATAAAGAATATGCAAAGTTTTTAGAAAAAGTTTTTCAAGATTTAAAAGATAAAAACATTGAAAATTTAATAGTAGATATCAGAGATAATGGAGGGGGAAATGATCCGAATGATATTTTATTATTTTCTTATTTAACAGATAGAAAATTTCATGAAAACATTGAAGCTTTTATTACTACAACAGAAGATATTCCGATGAAAGAATATTTTTCTATTCAAAATATTGATGTTTTAAAAGAGATGGTAAAAGAATCTAAAGAAACTTTTACTATTCATAAAAATGGAAAGTATTATTTAGATCCAGAATTAAATCCAGAATGGGAGCCAAATAAAAATGCTTTTCAAGGAAATATCTATTTGTTGATTGATCCTTTTGTGGCTTCAGCAGGATCTTTGTTTGCAAGCATGATTAAAAGTGATGAGAAAGCAGTGGTGATAGGGCAGGAAACTTTAGGCGGTTATTATGGACATACAGGACATCTTTCTGTAGAGTATATTTTGCCAAATTCAGAATTTGTTTTGTCTTTTTCTGTAGTAGATTTAAAACAAGATGTAAAAAAACTTCCTGATCAAAAAATAGGAGAGGGGGTCAAACCTAATTTTACTGTAGAGCCGAGTATCAATGATTATTTAAAAGGAGAAGATAAAGTTTTAAAATTCGCAATAGACTTAATTAAAAATAAAATTAATTAAAAAAATCGATTCTTAAAGAAAGTGATAAAAGTCATTTTTTAAAGAAATTATTTTCATTATTTTTGTTTATTAACACAACAACTTATAAAAATGAAAAAACAATTATTAATTTTAGGACTTTGTGGCTTATTGTTTGGTTGCAAAAATAATTCTGAAGAAAAAACAACTCAAAAAGATGATGGAGAATATGAATTATTAGAAAAAGCTCAATCTTTATTTCAACCCATTTCTGCAATGGATATGAAAGAACCAGATCCTGATAAAGTAGATTTAGGAAAACATTTGTTTTTTGATACCAGACTTTCTGGAGAGGGAAATATCAGTTGTAATTCTTGTCATAATTTAAATACTTATGGAGTAGATAATGAGCGTTTTTCTCCAGGAGATGCACCAGGAACAATAGGAAATAGAAACTCACCAACAGTTTTTCATGCGGCTTTACACCATATGCAGTTTTGGGATGGAAGAGCTGAAGATGTAGAAGAACAAGCAGGAGGACCAATTCTAAATCCAGTAGAGCATAATATTAAAGATGAAGAAGAATTAGTAAATAGATTAAAAGAAGTAGATTTATATCAAGATTTATTTGCAAAAGCTTATGGAGATGAAGAAGATCCTATTACTTTTGAAAATATCACCAATGCAATTGGAGCTTTTGAAAGAATTTTAATTCCAGAAGGTAGATTTGATAAATACTTAGAAGGAGATCAAGACGCTTTAAGTGAAAAAGAGAAAAAAGGATTAAATAGTTTTATAGAATCAGGTTGTATTACTTGTCATAGTGGAGTAGCTTTAGGAGGGCAAATGCTTCAAAAGTTTGGTTTATATCATGATTATTGGATCCACACAGAATCTGAAGATATAGATTTAGGATTATATGATATTAGTGATAAAGAAAGTGATAAATATTTCTTTAAAGTTCCAGGTTTGAGAAATATTGTGCATACTGCTCCTTATTTCCATGATGGATCAGTAGATGATTTAGCAGAAACAGTTAGAATTATGGGAAAACTACAGCGTGATGTAGATTTATCTGAAGAAGAAGTAGATAATATTACAGCTTTCTTTGAAAGTTTAACTGCTGATATTCCTGACGATGTGAAGAAATCTCCTTTTGAGGAAGAAGAATAAAAAGAAATATATTTATAACTAAAAAAGTCTATTCTTGTTTTAAAAGAATAGACTTTTTAGTTTTATATTAATATTGTTTTTTTAAGTAAATTTTCTCCAATCTGAATTTTCAGAATAATCTATGATGGGTTGAGCATCATTAAATACATTCAAATTGGATAATAATTTTTTAATGTCCATTTCCATATGTTTTAAACAGTTTTCATACAAATCTGTTCTAAAACCTTTATCTACTAAATGATGAACATATTGAAGACTGACTAAACGTGCAATTACTTTTCCTAAAGTTACTTGTTGACGTTGAATCATAGAAAGTGGAAGATCAAACTGAAGGTGTTTTTTAAATCTATTTACCACTAAATTACTATACTTAGCAGAACTTAAAAATTCATAAAGATTTGTTTTCTTCATCTTTTTCATCTGTTTGCTAATTCCTTCAGAAATTTGAGTATAAAGCATTTCATTTGCTCCTTCAAAAATTCTAAAAGGTCGGCTATCCATAATTCCTCTTCCAGCAATATTTTCTAATTGATAACCACTTGCTCCTGATAATTGTGCGCAAATATTTGCGGCTTCACTCATCAAATCTGTTACTAAAGCTTTGATGCTGTTGGCTTCTAAGCCTTCTCCGGAAAGATCATTATCTATTCCACTTATTTCTGCACTTCTTGCACACATACCTGAGCATAAAGTATAAGAAGCTTGAATACGAGAAAGTTGAAATTTTACAGAATCTAATTCTGATAATAATTTTCCAGCTACTTTTCTGGTAGTACAACGATCAATTGCTTCATCTAACATTCTTTTGATGAAACCCATTCCCATACCTGGAAATTGCATTCTACTTCTGTGTAAAACATCTAACATCATTTTTATTCCTGTGCTTTTATTGTCTAATTTATGTGTTTTTGGCACAGAAATATCAATATTATTTAATCCATAAGGAATCATAAAAAGCCCTGGATTATTAAAATATTGATCAACTTTAATATTTTGTGTAGATTCTGCATTTTCAGTTACAAAAAAAGAAACATCACGAGATAATTTGCCAGAGTTTAATTTTTTTCTGGCAACAACCAACCAAAAGTCAGCCATTCCTGTTAAACCTTGCCAGTGTTTTTTTCCTTTAATTTGATAACTGTTTTCTTCTTCTTTATAAGAAGTTGTCATATTTAAAGCATCACTTCCGAAATCTGGTTCAGTTATCATCAAACCTCCCATTGCTTTTTCATGCAAGAATTTATCAAATATTTTTTGCTTGACATCTTCATGACCATACTTTGCTAAGGGTTCTAAAAATAAACCTAAGTTTATTCCTAAAGTCAAAGATAAAGGTAATGATTCATAAGCTGATGCTGATAAAATACTTAAGCATTCTTGAGCGTATGCACCTCTTCCTCCGTGTTTTTTAGGTATGGCTACAGAAAGTGGATTGAGATCCATAATTCCATCCCATACTTTTTTTGGTAAACCTCTTTGAAGAGAAAGTTTGTTGATGTTTGTTTCTATGTGAAACAGACTATATAGTCGATCAGAGAAATTTTTAAGAAATGATTCGAAATCTGCATTCATCGGGTAGTGGGGTTTTAAATAAATCTCTAAATATAATTAAAACGTAAAACCCCAAAAGGAGCTTTACGTTTTTTTAAGGTATTTTAAGATTTTTTATTAATCTTCAACTCTTACATTTACTGCGTTTGGACCTTTTCTTCCTTCTTCAACTTCATAGCTAACTCTATCGTTCTCTCTGATTTCATCTTGTAATCCACTTACGTGAACGAATACGTCTTTTGAGTTGTCGTCTGGAGTAATAAATCCAAAACCTTTTGTTTCATTAAAGAATTTTACTGTTCCTTTTTCCATTTTAATTATTATTAGGTGTTAAAAAATTTATCTTTCGGAATATTTTATTCCTTTTGGTTTACTCTTTTTCTAAGTTTTTTAGCGAAAAGAGTTTTTTGTTTATTATTTA
>Ga0079226_10000694_pt1 | contig 24451 bp, 24 predicted proteins | sample Poulit2014_FD_76345 | JGI IMG/M metagenome (GOLD analysis project Ga0079226, IMG submission 76345) | Agricultural soil microbial communities from Georgia to study Nitrogen management - Poultry litter 2014 | ecosystem: Environmental > Terrestrial > Soil > Agricultural land | place: USA: Georgia...
ATCGCGGGATAGAGCAGTAGGTAGCTCGTCGGGCTCATAACCCGAAGGTCACTGGTTCGAGTCCAGTTCCCGCTACTACAAACGCCAGAAGCTTTTACTTATAAGTTCTCTGGCGTTTTTTATTTGTACAAGATAATCATATTTGAATCGGTTTATTAAATAAATACCAACTTGTCTATCTATTATTCTCTTTTTTAATATCAACAATTTCCCTTATGAAATCTCTTAAACACTTTATTTTTATTACCTTGGTCGATTTTGATATATATTTTTATTATGATGAGAAATAATAAGCTTATTAAAACAGCTCTTCTTGCTTTTATTTTTGTTTTTTCGTCTAATTTATTTGGACAAAAAACTTCTCATAGTCCTTCAAATGAATACCAACTTTCTTATGCGGAATTCTTACAGAAACTCACTTCTCAAAATTTAGGTTATTTAGCAGAACAATACAATATCAATATTGCTGAAGCTGAAATTGAAGCAGCTAAAATTCTTCCTGATCCTGAATTGAGTTTTTCTGCTTATGATAATCAAGAAAGACGCATGAAAATGGGGTATGGTTTTGAAGTAGAATTAGAATGGGATTTAGAGTTAGGAGGAAAAAGAAAAGCCAGAAAAAAATTAGCAAAAGATGAATATGAATTAACTCATCTTGAATTAAGCGAATATTTTCAAGAGTTAAAAACTGAATCTACTATAAAGTATTTAAAAGCTTTACGCGATAAAGCTCATTTTGATTTTGAAGAAAAATCTTATAAAAAAATGCTGGATTTAGCTAAACAAGACAGTATTTATTTTGAAGAAGGAAAAATCAAAAAAAACAGAGCTAATCAAATTAAATTAGAGATTTTATCTAAGAGAAATCATCTTCAAGATGTTGCTGATCAATGGAAAAACAGTTTATCTGATTTAAAAAGCATCATCAGCACAGAAAAACATGATACGATTTATATTCCACAAGGAAATTTAGAAAATTTTGATCGTGTTTTTAGTTTAGAAGAGCTTATAGAAATGCTAAAAATAACCGTATTGATTTAAAAATTTCTCAGCATAATAATCAATTGGCAGACAGCAAAATAGATTTAGAAAAAGCAGAAAGAGTTATGGACTTAGGATTGAGTGTTGGAGTTGAAAACAATTCTTTTGCTAAAAATATTATTGGTCCTACTCCTGGACACACCGCTGTTTTTGCTGGAATTTCTGTTCCTTTAAAGTTTTCAAATAATAAAGATGCTGGTTTAAAAACAGCGTATTATGAAAAAGAACAAGCTCAGCTTACACATCAGCAGTTAGTTTTAGATTTTGAAAAAGAAATTGAAGAAGCTTATAGAGATTATTTGACAAAACAAGAGCAAGTAAAAGCGATGAAAGAAAATATTGAGGAAGCAGAAAGTATTTTTGAAGAAGAAATTGAAGGCTATCTCAATAATGAAAACAGCTTATTAGAAGTGTTGAATTCTGAAAGAGCTTATAGTAAATTACAAAATAATTATATTCATACACTTTATGAATATGCAAAAACTTTAGTAGAACTTGAAAGTTTAACAGGAATCTGGGATATAGATTTCTAAACAAAATATTATGAAAAAGATTATAACATTTGTTTTATTAATATCCGCTATCAGTTTACAAGCGCAAGATTTTAAAAATCCAAAAGAAGAAAAAGTAAGTTTTTCTGTAAAAGCTGGTTGGCTAAATTCTACTCTTAAAGGTAAAGATTTAAATCATATTTCTTCAAGTGGAAAAGTAAATGATATGAATGATTTCTTTGTTGGTTTAAGTGTGGATAACCCTATTGGAAAAGCTTTTTCTTTAAAGCATGAAGTTTTTTATCAAAATCAAGGGGCAAGTTTTCCGCGTGAATTAAATGGAAGTTCTTTGGATGCAGATTTAAAAATGAGAAGTTTACGTATAAATCCTATTAGTTTAACTTATAGAATTAATGATTTTCATCTTTTTGCAGGACCTTATATCAATGTTTTATTAAACTCCTCTATCACCGCTATTGATGAGGATGGAAAAGTATATAAAGACCATGATATTTTTGGTACAGAAACAGAAAATCAAGAAGAGGGAGAATTTTTACAAAATATGGATTTTGGTTTTGTTGTTGGTGCTGAATATCAATTTGATTTTGGCGGAATTATCGGAGTAGAATTTTCCAGAGGTTTTGCCAGTATTTTTGACAATTCTAATACGTATGATATTTTTGATCCTGAAGGTCCGAAAGACTTAAAGATTTATAACCAAACTTTAGGGGTTTATGTAGGATATAAATTTTAGAAAATCTACATTCTCAAAACAAAAAAAGCTATTAAAACTGAAATTTTAATAGCTCTTTTCGTTTTTACAATCTTTCTAAATGTTTAACAATCCGTCAAGTTCACGCGAACTGCTAAACCTCCTTCACTGGTTTCTTTATATTTATAACTCATATCTTTTGCGGTATCCCACATGGTTTTTACCACCTCATCAAAAGTAACTCTTGCTGCTGTTACATCTCCATTTAAAGCTAATTCTGCTGCATTTATAACTTTTATTGCGCCCATAGTATTTCTTTCAATACAAGGAATTTGAACCAATCCTCTGATGGGATCACAGGTTAATCCTAAATGATGCTCCATAGCTATTTCTGCTGCCATCAACACTTGTTCTGGCGTTCCTCCTGAAAGTTCTGTCAAAGCTCCTGCTGCCATAGAAGAAGAAACTCCAATCTCTGCTTGACAACCTCCCATTGCGGCAGAAATTGTGGCATTTTTCTTAAAAATACTTCCTATTTCACTGGCTGTCATCAAAAACTGTTTGATTTCTTTAAATCCTGCATTGTGATTTTCAATTACTTGATAATACATCAACACCGCTGGAATCACTCCTGCTGATCCGTTGGTTGGGGAAGTAACCACTCTTCCTAAAGAAGCATTTACTTCATTTACGGCTAAAGCAAAACAGCTGACCCATTTTAAAATAGAACGGAATTTTTTATCTGTTTTCTTTATGCTTTCAATCCATTCTTGCGGATTGCTATAATCTTTATTTTCTATGAGTTTTTCATGAATTCCATAAGCTCTTCGGGTTACATTTAATCCGCCGGGTAAAATTCCTTTGGTATGACAACCTTCATACATTGACTCTAACATTACTTGCCAAATTGCTTTAATTCCTTCGTCAATTTCTTCAGGTTTTCTTAAAGCCAATTCGTTTTCCCATACAATATCTGAGATTTTTAAATTATCTCTTTTACAATGTGCTATCAACTCCTCCCCTGTTTGAACAGGATGTGGAAATTCTTTAAACAATTTTTCTTTTTCTTTTGATCTTGAACGATCTTCTTGTACAACAAACCCTCCTCCTATTGAAAAATATTCTTCAGCAATAGTTTTTCCTGAAGATAATTCTACTACGAATCTCATTCCATTTGGATGAAAATCAAGAAAGTTTTTATGAAAAATTATATCTTTTTTCCAATCAAAAGAAATCTTCTTTTCTTTATTAAAATTGAGTTCTTTTTGAGTTTTTATTTTTTCAATTTCTTCATCAATTATTTCTGTAGGCATTGTCACAGGGTCATATCCGCTCAATCCTAAAACTGAAGCTATATCTGTGGCATGACCAATTCCTGTGAGTGATAAAGAACCATATAAATCTATTTTAATCTTTTCTACTTGATCAAAATTATTTTCTTTTTTAAGCTTTTTTATCCAATATTGTCCTGCTCGCCAAGGTCCTAAAGTATGTGAGCTGGAAGGTCCAACTCCAATTTTTAACATATCAAATACGCTGATACTTTCCATATATCTAAACTTTTTGCTTTATATCTATTATTGCTAATATAAAGAGGCTTTTGGGGAATTAAAATTAAAGCCTCTTCATTATGAATAATTCAACTGATTTTAATCTTTTTTTATAAAATCTAAATCATGAAAATCAAAACTAAAATCTGTTAATGGAGAAATTGCTTTTATAGAAAATCCTTTTGCTTTTCCTTCTGTATCTAAATCAAAATTGAGAAAAGCATCTGCATTAAAAGAAGCATTATCCCAACGAACTACATAAGTTGTTCCTTTATAAAATTCCATATTTCCTATTAATTCTGGAGATTTTTCTGCTTCAAATCGCAATTTTCCATTTTTATTTTTTTCTATTTTTACATCTCCAAACCAATTGTCTTTATAATTTCCAACAATATCTTTTTCTGCTAATCCTTTGGATTTATTTTTCAGTTGTTTTGCTATTTCTTTTTCTACTTTCTGCTTAATACTATCTGCTCGTTTTTCAGCTTTCAAACGATTTTGATAATATTGATCAATTCTGTCTTTGTTTTCTATTCCTAAATATGCGTCTTTTATACTATTGGTTACAGACATAAAAGCTGCACCCGATTCTTGATTGGTTAAAACTATAATTCCTAATTCTAATTCTGGAATAATAGTGACTTGACTTACAATTCCGAAAAGTCCGCCAGTGTGAGAGGCTTCAAAATATCCTTTAACATCTTTTACTACCCAACCTAAAGCATAAGCAGAAAAATTGGTGTCATAATCTCCTTTTGCAGTTGGCGTTAAAGTTTGTGCTGTCCACATTTCTTTTGCTTGTTTTTTACTAAATAAACTATCTTTCAGATTTTCTCCATAACGACCATAATTAATTCTGGCTTTTACCCACTTACTCATATCTTCTATCGAAGCATAAATTCCTGCTGCTGGAGTAGAAATCTGCGTAAACGTGGGTGGAGTAATTTGTAATTTTCCATCAACAGGAGCATGTCCATCAATTCGGTTTTTATCTTTTTCAATTTTTTCTATACTTAATAAAGAACGATTCATCTTTAAAGGTTTGAAAAAATGATTTTCTATGTATTCATCATAAGATTCTCCTGAAACACGCGCCACAATTTCTCCGGCAACTACATATAGTAAATTGTCATAATCATATTTGGTTCTAAAAGAAGAAACTGGTTTTAAATATCTTAAATTGTGAATCATTTCTTCTAAAGTTGTGGTATTTGAAGCTGGAATTACCATTAAATCCCCTGCTCCTAATCCTAAACCACTGCGATGAACTAATAAATCTCTAACTGTAAATTCACTGGTAACATAAGCGTCATACAACTTAAATTCTGGAATAATATCTATTACTTTTGTGTCCCACTCCAGTTTTCCTTCGTCAATTAATTGTGCTAAAGCTGCTGATGTAAAAGCTTTGGTGTTAGAAGCTACACCAAAAAGGGTTTGTTTATTTACTGGTTTTTTAGTTTTTACAGATTGAATTCCATAAGTGTTTTCTATCAAAACTTCTCCATCTTTTATCACTGCTACAGCCATTCCAGGAACATTAAAAGTTTTCATAGTTTTTTCAACTATACTATCCACTTGAGCAGAGTTTAATTGAGCAAATCCTGAAAAGCTTATTATTCCTACAAATAATAAAGCAAATATTTTTCTGAAATTATTTTCCATATTTTTATTTTTTAAGTTTTAATACCACAAACTTACTGATTTTATTTTTTTAGTTGCAGAAAAAAGCCCTTCCACACTTCATGGAAAGGCTTTGAATTATTTTTTATAAAGAAATCTTTTTTATAAAACCGATTTGAATTGATTTAAAAACCTCAAATCATTTTCATAAAACATTCTGATGTCTTCTATTTGATATAACAACATTGCAATTCTTTCTATTCCCATTCCAAAAGCAAAACCTGAATATTCTTCTGGATCTATTTTACAGTTTTCCAAAACATTTGGATCCACCATTCCGCAACCCATAATCTCTAACCAACCCGTTCCTTTTGTGATTCTGTGATCAATTTCTGTTTCTAATCCCCAATAAATATCTACTTCAGCACTGGGTTCTGTAAAAGGAAAATAAGAAGGTCTTAAACGAATTTTAGAATTTCCGAAAAGCTGTTTTGTAAAATAAAGTAAAGTTTGTTTTAAGTCTGCAAAAGAAACGCCTTTATCTACATATAAACCTTCCACTTGGTGAAAAAGACAATGCGAACGAGCAGAAATATCTTCATTTCTATATACTCTTCCTGGAGAAATTGTTCTAATCGGTGGTTTATTTTCTTCCATATAACGCACTTGCACACCAGAAGTATGTGTTCTTAAAAGATATTTTTCAGGATTTGTTTGCACAAAAAAAGTATCCTGCATATCTCTTGCTGGGTGATGTTCTGGTAAGTTTAAAGCCGTGAAATTATGCCAATCATCTTCTATTTCAGGTCCTTCAGAAACATTAAATCCTATGTTTGAAAAAATTTCAATAATTTGATTTTTAACTATAGAAATCGGATGTCTGGATCCTATTTCTACCGCTTGCCCGGGGCGAAGTAAATCCCCATAAATTCCTTTATCTTCAAGCTGAGCTTCAATTTTTGCTTTTAAAGATTCTACTTTTTCTTGGGCTTTGGTTTTTAAAGTATTCACCATTTGGCCAAATTCTTTTTTATCTTCATTTGGAATTTTCTTAAATGAAGAAAAGAATTTATTTAAAATCCCTTTTTTTCCAAGATATTTTATTCTGAATTCTTCAACTTGCTCCATATCTTCTGAAGTAAAACCTTCAACTTCAGAGATATATGATTTTATTTCTTCTATCATTAGTTTTTAATATTTCTGCTGACAAACTTAAGTAAAAAACAATTTAACTGATGTATTCTTTCTCTAAGAAATAATCTATTATAGCTTCTTTCATCATCACACTTTGCTCCCCTCCTTTTAAAGCAGGAAGAGGTTCTAAAAATTTGTAGTGTGGCCAACCTTCTTCATCATAATAATCAAATTCATAATATCCTAAAGGTTCAAGCAATCTACAAATTCCGATGTGCATCAAATCAACTTTTTCATCTTTTGAAAAATTATGATCGATTCTGCCCAATTCCTGTACGCCTACTAAATATATAATAGTATCTACACTCAAAGATTCTCCATCTCCAAATTGTTCTGATAACTTTTCATCCAGCTTTTTCCAGCGTTCTCTTAATTCTTCATCTCTTGCCATAATTGCAAAGATAAATAACTTATAATTCTATCCTATTAAATTTTAAAATTTAGAGTTTAACGATGAAAATAAGATTTTTTCTATCTTTGAAAATCTTATTCTTAAATATGTACAACTTTTTAAATATTTCTTTTGAGTTTTTAGTGACTTCAGATTTTTCTTCTTTAGATTTAATCTTAGGAATTATTTTAGCTTGGGGAATAATCAGAGGATTGATGAAAGGTTTTATCAGAGAACTTTCTTCTTTTTTAGCTTTGATTTTAGGAATTTATGGCGCGATTAATTTTTCTTATTTCTTGTTAGATTATTTAGAAATTTATCTGGATTGGAATGAAAACTCTCTCAATATTGCAGCACTTGTGCTTACCTTTATTATTATTGTTATACTGATTTCTCTTGTTGGACATATTTTTACTAAACTGGCAAAAATATTAGCTTTAAATCTGATCAATCGTTTATTAGGAGCTGTTTTTGGCTTTTTAAAATCTGCTTTTGTATTGGGAATTTTATTGATTTTTCTTACTTCTTTAAATACTGAACATAAATTTATGGCAGAAGAACAATTGGAATCTTCTATTTTATATATTCCTTTAAAAAGTTTTAGCGAAAAAATTCTTCCTTCAACAATAGAAGTTATTAAAGAACACAGTCCAGAAAATATCAATTGGAATTTTTCTATTAAAGAAGAAGCTTAATACCAATCTGCTGGATATGTTTTTCTACCAAGATGATAAACTAATCCTAAACTGACTAAAGCATACATTTCAATATTATTTTCAACTGTTTTTGTAGGAAAGTTTTTAATAACAGAAATATCTCCTATTAATGAAAACTGATTATTAAGTTTTATTTGCCCTGTGAATCCTATATTTAAATGAGAATAATCGGTTTTATCAAAAGCACTTAATCCATTTACAAAAGTATAACCTCCTCCTGCGTGAACCAATATTGTAGCGCGTTCTCTAATCCTATAATGAATTTCAAATAATTGAGCAAGATTAACTACTGCTTCTAAACTATATCTATAAAAATCATATTGAGGTTTGTGTTTGTCTTTTCTATTTTTAAAACTATGAAATCCAAAATTTCCTTTCATTCCAAATTTTGGATTAAACATATATCTTCCTGAAATTTGAAATTGATTTAAAGAAGTATAATCTTTTCGAGAAATATTTTTTGTCATCAACGGAACTTGAATTCCAGAAGTAACCTCCAATGAAGTTTGATTGTATTTTTTTCCTTGAGCAAAAACTGAATTGTTTAACCCTAAAAAACAAGTTAGCACTAATCCCAAAAAACAAGTTATATATTTTCTTTTCTTACTCAAAATTTCAAATTATCAGGTTTATCTTTTCAAAAATAAGTTTTTTATAATTCATTAAAATACAAAACGATTTATTTCTTAAAAAATTTTATCTCTAAAGAATTGACCAACTTAACTTTATAATCTTCTTGATAAGTTTGTTGATAAGTGTTGATTCTTTTTTCTAAAATCTTCAATAAAAACTTTAACTTTGAGTTCTTCTTATTTTATATCTATATTTTAGATCACTATACTTTTCTTTAAATCTTACACAACTTTATTTTTTCAAATTTTACAAAGTATTTATTTTTTGTAAACTTTTCGCCTACTCAAAAAACATAAATAACTAAAAACAAGGTATTTACAAAATATTTCTGTAAACTTTTTAAAAATTAACAGCTTGATATCTTATATTTTAATATTTTTGTATGCTTTTAAATTAGTATTCTTTCATTTAAAAAACTCTTTAGCTTATGTCTACTACAGTCAAAAATAAATCTACAGCACAAACCTATACAGAAAAAGAAGCTTACGAAGCTGCTTTATCTTATTTCAAAGGAGATGATCTTGCTGCACGAGTATGGGTAAATAAATATGCCTTAAAAGATTCTCAAGGAAATATTTATGAAAAAACTCCAGACGAAATGCATCGTCGAATTGCAAAGGAAATTGTTCGTATTGAACAAAAATATCCTAATCCGATGACAGAAGAAGAAGTTTATAACCTTATTAAAAACTTTAAATATATCGTTCCACAAGGAGGTCCGATGGCTGGAATTGGAAATGATCATCAAGTTTCTTCCTTATCAAATTGTTTTGTAATCGGAAATGATGGAAAATCTGATTCTTATGGAGGAATCATGAAAATTGATCAGGAGCAAGTACAGCTTATGAAAAGAAGAGGTGGTGTAGGACATGACTTATCTCACATCCGCCCAAAAGGATCTGCTGTTCAAAATTCAGCACTTACTTCTACTGGTTTGGCTCCTTTTATGGAAAGATATTCAAATTCTACCAGAGAAGTTGCACAAGATGGAAGAAGAGGCGCTTTAATGCTTTCTGTTTCTATCAATCATCCTGATGCTGAAGATTTTATAGATGCAAAAATGGAGCAAGGAAAAGTAACTGGGGCAAATGTTTCTGTAAGAATTGATGATGAATTTATGAAAGCTGTAAAAAACAACACAGCTTACACACAGAAATACCCTATTTTTAGTGAAAATCCGAGTTTCACAAAAGAAATTGACGCCCAAGGACTTTGGAAAAAAATCGTGCATAATGCTTGGCAATCTGCTGAACCTGGAATTTTATTTTGGGATACCATCACCAAAGAATCCATTCCTGATTGTTATGCAGATTTAGGCTATAAAACTACTTCTACAAATCCTTGTGGAGAAATCCCTTTGTGTCCTTATGATTCTTGTAGATTATTAGCTATAAACTTACTTTCTTATGTAGAAAATCCATTTACAGAAAATGCTAAATTCAATTTTGAGTTATTCAAAAAACACGGGGAATATGCTCAACGAATTATGGATGATATCATTGATTTAGAATTAGAAAAAATTGATAATATCCTTGCAAAAATTGATTCGGATCCAGAATCTGATGAAATTAAATCTATTGAAAGAAACTTATGGAAAAATATTAGAGATAAAGCTGAAGAAGGCAGAAGAACTGGAATTGGAATTACTGCTGAAGGAGATATGTTGGCGGCATTAGGAATCCGTTATGGATCAAAAGAAGGAAATGCTTTTTCAGAAAAAGTTCACAAAAACTTGGCGCTTTCTGTTTATCGCGGTTCTGTTAATACAGCAAAAGAAAGAGGAGCTTTTGCAATTTATGATGCAAAAAGAGAAGAAAACAATCCTTTCATTCAACGTTTAAAAAATGAAGATGAAAAGTTGTATTATGAAATGACAGAATTTGGACGTAGAAATATTGCTTTGTTAACTGTTGCCCCTACCGGAACAACAAGTTTAATGACGCAAACTACTTCTGGAATAGAACCTGTATTTTTACCAGTTTATAAACGCAGAAGAAAAGTAAATCCTAATGATAAAGATGCAAGAATTGATTTTGTAGATGAAGTTGGCGATTCTTGGGAAGAATATGTAGTTTTTCATCATCGTTTTAAAGATTGGATGAAACTGAAAGGATATGATACTGATAAAAATTATTCTCAAGAAGAATTAGACAAATTAGTACAAGCTTCTCCTTATTATAAAGCCACTTCAAATGATGTAGATTGGTTGAGCAAAGTACAAATGCAAGGAGCGGTACAAAAATGGGTTGATCACTCCATCAGTGTAACTATTAATTTACCAAATGATGTTCCAGAAGAATTAGTAGGAAAATTATATTTAGAAGCTTGGCAAGCAGGTTGTAAAGGCGTTACTGTTTATAGAGATGGCTCAAGATCAGGAGTTTTAATTGCTAATCATGAGAAAAAAGAAGAAAAAGAAGAAGAAACGCTGACTAATTTTTCTATCAAACGTCCAAAAACCTTAACAGCAGATATTGTTCGTTTTCAAAACAACAAAGAAAAATGGATTGCTTTTGTTGGAAAAATGAACGATCAACCTTATGAAATATTTACTGGTTTAGCAGATGATGAATATGGAATTCCTTTACCAAGATGGGTAAATGAAGGACTCATCATCAAAAACAGAAATGAGGATGGCAGTTCTCGATATGATTTTCAATTTGAAAATAAAAGAGGCTATAAAACTACGGTTGAAGGATTATCGCATAAGTTTGATCCTGAATATTGGAATTATGCAAAATTAATTTCAGGAACTATGCGTCACGGTATGCCCATTGATAATGTTGTTGATTTAATTGACAGCTTACAATTGGATAGTCACTCCATCAACACTTGGAAAAACGGAGTAGTTAGAGCTTTAAAACGCTACATCAAAGATGGAACAAAAGCCAAAAGCTTATGTCAAGAATGCGGATCTGACCAAGTAGTTTATCAAGAAGGATGTTTGATTTGCACCAGCTGCGGATCTTCAAAATGTGGATGATATAATTTGGATTATTATATCTTATAAAGCAGAAAACCCATTAATTATTAAATTGATGGGTTTTTCATTTTCTTATAAAATTTACTTTTATTATCGTCTTTTCAACATCTTTATTTACATAATATTTGTATCCATACGCTTTAAAAATTATCTTTGCCCATTAAAATTTATAAACTATGCGTCATTCGAAAATTATTGAAGTTCTTCAAAGTGATTCTTTAGAAAAATCTTATCATGTAAAAGGTTGGGTTCGTGCATTTAGAAGCAATAGATTCATCATTTTAAACGATGGATCAACCCTCAATAATCTGCAATGTGTGGTTGATTATGAAAACACTGATAAAGATTTACTTTCAAAAGTTAATATTGGCGCAGCTTTATCTATCAAAGGAATTTTAAAAGAAAGCCAAGGAGCTGGACAAAAAGTTGAAATTGAAGTTACTGAACTTGAAGTTTTAGGAGAAGCAAATCCTGATGAAGTTAAAAAAACTATTTTATCTCCAAAAAGACATAGCTTAGAAAAACTTCGTGAGCAAGCACATCTTAGAGTTCGCACCAACACTTTTGGCGCAGTAATGCGTGTTCGCTCAAAACTTTCTTTTGCTATTCACCAATACTTTCAACAAAAAGGCTTCCATTATGTCAACACGCCAATCATTACGGGAAGTGATGCTGAAGGAGCTGGAGAAATGTTTAGCGTTACAGACTTTGATTTCAATAATCTTCCTAAAACAGAAGAAAGAAAAGTCGATTTCAAAAAAGACTTTTTTGGCAAACACACCAACCTAACTGTTAGCGGACAATTAGAAGCAGAAACTTATGCTTTAGGATTAGGATTGGTTTATACTTTTGGACCAACTTTTAGAGCGGAAAATTCTAACACCACTCGACATTTAGCTGAATTTTGGATGGTTGAACCAGAGATGGCTTTTTATGATTTAGAAGACAATATGGATTTGGCAGAAGATTTCATTAAATATGTAATCAATTATGTGCTTGAAAACTGTGAAGATGATTTAAAATTCTTGGAAGAAAGATTGACAAAAGAAGAAAGTCAAAAGCCAAAAAATGAACGTTCTTCAATGAGTTTAATCGAAAAGCTTAAATTTACAACAGCAAAACCTTTTAAACGCATCAGCTATACAGAAGCTATTGAAATATTAAAAGATTCTAAACCCAATAAGAAAAAGAAATTCAAATATCTTATCGAAGATTGGGGTGCAGATTTACAAAGTGAACACGAGCGTTTTTTAGTTGAAAAACATTTTAAACGTCCTGTAATTGTTTATGATTATCCTTCAAAAATAAAAGCATTTTATATGAAGGATAATCATAAACAATTACAGGACGTTTAAAATGTTTATGATTATCCTTCAAAAATAAAAGCATTTTATATGCGTGAAAACGAAGATGGAAAAACTGTCCGCGCTATGGATATTCTTTTCCCAGGAATTGGTGAAATTGTTGGAGGTTCACAAAGAGAAGAACGCTATGAAGTCTTAAAAGAAAAAATGCAAAATCTCAATATTGACGAAAAAGAATTGTGGTGGTATTTAGATACCAGAAAATTCGGAACTTGTACACATAGTGGTTTTGGATTAGGTTTTGAAAGATTAGTTCAATTTGCAACAGGAATGACAAACATTAGAGATGTAATTCCTTATCCAAGAACTCCAGGACATGCTGATTTTTAAGATTTTCAATTAATAAATATTAATTATTTATATTTTTTAAGAATTTCTTATATAGAAAAGCTATTAACATAGTTTTGACAGGCTTTATCTGCTTTTTTTCGTTATTTTTGTAAGTAAGCAATACAGGAAATTTATGTTAAAACAACAGCTCAACTTAAAACTTTCTCAGAAACTTTCTCCACAGCAAATTCAACTAATGAAGTTGATTCAATTGCCAACGCAAGCTTTTGAACAAAGACTAAAGCAAGAAATTGAAGATAATCCTGCTTTAGCCAGTGGCAAAGAAAAATCCGAAGAAGCTGAGTTTGAAGAAGAATTCAGCAATGAAGCTGATGATGTGCAAGAAGAACCTGAAATTGATATTGATGATTATTTAAGTGATGACGATATTCCAAGTTATCAACTCAGGGCAAATAATTACAGCAAAGATGATGATGAAAGACAAATTCCTTATGCTTCTGGAAAATCATTTCCTGAATATTTAAAATCTCAATTAAGAACTTTTAGATTAACAGAAGAAAATAAAAAAATAGCAGAATTTTTAATTGGAAGTGTTGATGATGCAGGATATATAAGAAGATCTCTTGATGATATTGTTGATGATCTTGCTTTTACACAGAATATTTACACCAATAAAGAAACTGTTGAAAAACAACTTAAAATAGTACAAAGTTTAGATCCTTCAGGAGTTGCTGCCCGCTCTTTAAAAGAGTGTTTACTCATTCAATTAAAACGTCGTGAATCTTCTGAAGTCATTCAGCTTTCTATAAAAATCTTAGAAGAATCTTTTGATGCTTTTGCTAAAAAACACTATGAAAAATTACTTAAAAAACACGAAATAACAAAAGATCAACTTCGTGAAGTAATTGAAGAAATCAGTTCGTTAAATCCAAAACCAGGAGGTTCTTATTCTAATAATATTCATAACGTTGAGCATGTAATTCCAGATTTTACAATTCAGATAAAAGATGGAGAATTAGAACTCTCTTTAAATGGCAGAAATGCTCCACAACTTCATGTTTCTTCGCATTATAAAAATATGCTGAAAGGCTATAAAGAAACTAAAAAGAGAACCAGCGAACAAAAAAATGCAGTGATGTTTATCAAACAAAAACTCGATGCTGCAAAATGGTTTATCGAAGCAATTCAGCAAAGACAACAAACTTTAATGCTGACGATGAATGCGATTATGGAATATCAAAAAGATTATTTTTTATCTGGGGATGAAAGAGACTTAAAACCGATGATTTTAAAAGATATCGCTGAAAAAATAGATATGGATGTTTCTACAGTTTCGCGTGTAGCAAACAGTAAATATGTAGATACTCCTTACGGAACAACTTTGATCAAAGATTTCTTTTCAGAATCGATGACCAACACAAAAGGAGAAGAGGTTTCTACCAGAGAAATAAAGAAAATTTTGGAATTAACTGTTGAAAAAGAAGACAAGAAAAAACCTTTAACTGATGAAAAGTTAGCACAAGTTCTTAAAGAAAAAGGATATCCGATTGCGAGAAGAACAGTTGCTAAATATCGAGATCAACTTTCTATTCCTGTGGCAAGACTTAGAAAAAAATTATAAATGAAATCTTTGCTTAAGTCTGCTTTTTACATTTTTCATCCCATTTGGATTCCAATGGTGGGAGCTGTTTTTTATTTTTTAGTCAGTCCAAGATTTATTCCTCAAGAATTAATGGTTTTTCAGCTTTGGTCTATTGCTATTTTAAGCATAGGAATTCCAGCTATTTTTATGTCCATTCTTTATAAATTAAATACGAAAAAATCATTAGAATTTTCAAATTTACCATTGAAAAGACTTTTGCTTTTATGTTTTTCAATTTTGATTATTGTCATCAATAATTATATTATCAGAAATGATATTCCAGAATTACTTTACTTTTATACTGCTTATTTAATTTCTATTTGCTGTTGTTTATTTCTGAGTTTATTTAAAGTAAACATCAGTCTTCACAGCATAGGACCTTCTGCTTTTACAGCTTTTATTATTTCAATGAGTTTATTGTATAGAATAAATTTATTAATGATGATAAGTTTGAGTTTTTTAATCATCGGTTGGACAGCTTCTTCGCGTTTAGTAAATAATTCTCATAAATTAAAAGAAGTAAGTTGGGGTGTTTTTATAGGTTTTCTTCCGCAATTATATTTTCTATTTTTAGCTTTGAAACACTATAAGATGTAAAACTCTAAACCTACTTTAAAAGTAGTTATTTCTACAGGTTTTCCTTCTAAGGTTGAAACATCTTTAAAAAAAGGATTTAAGCTATAATATACTGTAAAATTAAAAGTATTAAATCCAAAAGTGAAGGTTAAACCATATCTCAATCTTTCTAAACCATCTACTTTTGTTTGGTTTATTTTTTGACCAGGTTGTTTAAATTTAGAATGAAAATAATATAAATATCCTATTCTTACTCCGGTGTAAACTCGCCAAAACCTATAAGATTCAGCTGTAGAGGTTCTCCATCTTATTTGAAAAGGCATTTCTACTAAATAAGTTGAAAATCTATTTACATTATAATCAAATGTATTTCTATCTAAAGTTTGAAAAATAGAATTTCCTTTTTCATTTTTACTGATTAAAAGATTCGTTCGATAAGAATTTACAGACCATCCCAAACCAATTCCCAAGCCGAAATTTCTTCTTTCATTTAAAGGAATATCTCTTATATATCCCAAATTTATTCCGCCAGAAAAACCAGATTGATTTATTCCTTTTGACATTTTATCCAACAGGTTAAATGTCAATCCTACATAAAACTGATCTTCTAAGTATTTTGTGTCTAAACCTGTGTGCTGAACAACGATAGAATCAGATTCTATTCTTAATTTTTGTAAGCTATCGTTTTGAGCATTTGCAGAAAAAAAAAGCAATATTCCCAAAATTAATAATAAGAGGGAATATTGCTTTTTCATGATAAGGATTTAATGATTTATAAAAACCCTATAACCTGTATTCTTTATCAAAAAAAGAGTTCAGGTTAAAACTCTTTGATTTTTAAGTAAGAAATTTAAAAACCTTCTGTTGGGTCTCCTGTGTTTGTGGTGTAATTGATTCTATAAGCTTTAGCTTTTCTCAATTCATCTTTAATATCTGTCACCAAACTCATATTGGTTTCTTTATCTATTTTTAAACCTGTTATTAGTGAGCTTCTCACCCCAGGGTTTTTAGATTCTCTTTCAGATACAATGAAAGGTTGAACATCTTGAACTCTTGCAAATTTATCATTCAATTGAATTCTGCTTGAGGTTCCATATTGTTGTCTATATCCTTCACTTGGTGCACCTGCATAAATATACATCACCAAGTTTTTATTTTCCAACTTTTCAACTTGGTCAGCTTTAGGCATTCTTTGTTCTACCATTAAGCTGGTTTCTCTCATTGTTGTAGCAACCATAAAGAAGAACAACAACATGAAAACAATATCAGGCAATGAAGCCGTCGATATTGGTGGTAATTCCCCACCTTTTTTCTTACTGAATTTTGCCATTAAAAATTATTTAATTGACCCTTTCAGGTTTAGCTTCCGAAATATTAAGCGGGTAAAGCTTTCTGATTCGATCTATTCTTTGTTTAACTTCTTCTTTTTCCACATCATTTGATGCTTTGTTAAGCTCTTCTTGAAGTGCTGAAAATGGAACTCCAAATTCACTTTGAGATACACGATCTCTTAAATGATTAAAAGCTCCCATCAACTCATTTTGTACAGCAATATATTTTCCGTACTTGGTTTGACGATCATACTCCAATGCTATTACTGCTTTTTTTGGATTATCTGATAAATCAGAAGCTTTGGATCCTTGACAATAAGAACAAGCATCTGAACCAGTTCCTCCTCCATTATCAATAAAATCAATGGCAGCTTCTCTCAGCTCTTCGATATCCATTGGTTTATCTTTTACCAATAACTCTCCGCCTCTACTTAAAACCACTTCAAATACGTTCCTTTCATGATGGACAGACTCAGCTGGTTCTGATTCATCTTCAATTGGAGGTAATTTTCGAGTGATACCTTTATCACTTTCAATAGTGGTTGTAACGAGGAAGAAAATCAGCAATAAAAATGCGATATCTGCCATCGATCCTGCATTAATTTCTGGAGAACTACGTCTTGCCATATCTTTTAATTTCTAAAAGTTAATTTTTTCAATGATGAGATTAATAAAGCTAATACTGCTCCTATTGCAAGGATATAAAACATATATAAGCCTGTATCAACCCATTTTGATAATTGTCCTGACACGTGTGTTCCATTAGGTAAGTTATAGCTTTCTGAGTTTGCTGATAAATAAGCAATCAAGAAAACAGCTACAAATGCGCCAATAGAAATCAATATACTTTTGATATTTTCAGTAAATAATCTCAGGATTACAAAAACTAATACTGATAAGACAGTAATTCCTATTACTATCCATGTTAAAATCAAGAATGAATTCAATATACTTTCTTGCAATTCAGGAGAAGCTATTATTGCGTCATCTCCTTTTGATAAAAGCCAGATGAATAAAACAACTCCTATTCCTCCCAACAAGAAAGATATATATTTTAATACTTTATATAACGTCATAGCGTAAAAATTCTAATTTAAAGATAACTTTCTATTCAACCAAAAATTATTTGTTTACATTCTTTTTTCTATAGTCAAAAAGAATATCCATCAAAGTAATAGAGGCATCTTCCATATCGTTTACTATACTATCGATTTTTGCGATAATGTAGTTATAAAATATTTGAAGAATTACTGCTACGATCAATCCGAAAACTGTAGTCAAAAGTGCAATTTTAATACCTCCTGCTACTAAGCTTGGCTCCATATCTCCTGCTGCCTCAATTCTATCGAAAGCTTCAATCATCCCGATTACTGTTCCCATAAATCCAAGCATTGGTGCAAGTGCGATAAATAAAGAAATCCAAGAAACGTTTTTCTCCATTTGCCCCATTTGAACGCCTCCGTAAGAAACAACTGCTTTTTCTGCTGCTTCTAAACCTTCTTCTGTTCTATCTAAACCTTGGTAGTAGATAGAAGCTACAGGTCCGCGTGTATTTCGGCAAACTTCTTTTGCTTCTTCTATTCCTCCATTGTTTAAGGCGTCTTCAACATTTTGAGCAAGCTTTTTGGTATTCGTAGTTGACATATTTAAGAAAATAATACGCTCAATTGCCACTGCTAAGCCAAGAATCAAACATAAAAGGATCACCCCCATAAATCCGGGTCCACCTTCAATAAATCTTTGTTTCAACTCTTGATTGAAAGAGGTTGCTTCTGCGCTTTGTGAAGCTGCTGCATCCTCATCATCTTGTGCCACAAGTGTTACAATTTGTGTAATGTCATTTTGCTGTAAAGTCGAAAACCCTGTAGCTGCTTTAACATTTAGGCCTCCGAACATTAATATCATCGCAAGGCTCAAAACTGAAAGTACTCTTTTCATCTTTTGTGTCTTATTTAATTAGTTTTTAAGTGGGTTAAAGATATAAAAATAAAATTTTATAAAAAGAACATAATCCATTTATTATTGATTTTTCAATATTAAATAATTTTTCTGTCAAGTTTTTTATCTGCTGTTTTTATTTACTTTTTCAGATAAAATCCTTTATTTATAAAACTCTATTTCAATCATCTTAGCAGAGAGGAAGGGATTCGAACCCTCGATACATTGCTGTATACACGCGTTCCAGGCGTGCGCCTTCGACCGCTCGGCCACCTCTCTTTAAATATGAATTTGCTAATTAATAAAAAATATTTCAATCGCTCAAATAATCTTAGGTTAATTTTTTTATTCCATCTCTCCTCTGAGCGAAGTTTCGAATATAGTTTTAAATACTTTTGGCAATAAATTTTGTGATAATAAATACATCATTTTAGTGGTTGCTGCCTCTGTGGTCAAGTCTTTTCCTGAAATAACTCCAATCTTTTTTAATCTTGTGCTGGTTTCATATTTCCCCATACTGACACCTCCTCCACTACACTGAGTTATATTTACAATATGAACTCCTCTTTTTATGGTTTCTTCCAATATATTGATAAACCAATCTTCATTGCTGGCATTTCCTGTTCCGTAAGTTTCTAAAATAACTCCTTTTAAAGTTTTTATCGCTAAAACTTGTTTGATCACTTGTTCATTTATTCCTGGGAAAAGTTTTAAAATTAAAATATCATCTATTAAATTTTTGTGAACAATTAATTCTTTTTTTGTATTTGTCTTTTTTAATAAAGGATAATTTACTTTCAAATTTATTCCTGAAATCACTAAAGGAGGATAATTAGGCGATTCAAATGCTCTGAAATGTTCTGAATTTACTTTTGAACTTCTGTTTCCTCTGTAGAGTTTATATTCAAAATAAAGTCCTACTTCTTTAATTACCATTTCTCCATTTCTTTTTAATCCAGCTAATTGTGTGGCGGTAATTAAATTTTCTTTTGCATCTGTCCTCAAATCTCCAATCGGTAATTGCGATCCAGTTAAAATCACAGGTTTGGAAAGGTTTTCTAACATAAAACTCAAAGCTGAAGCAGAATAAGCCATTGTATCACTGCCGTGTAAAACTACAAAACCATCATATTTTTTATAGTTTTCTTCTATAATTTCAGCTATTAAAGTGAAATGTGTGGGATTCATATTAGAGGAATCCATAGGTTTTTCAAAACTGATGGTATCAATTTTATGTTCAAGTAATTTTAATTCAGGAACATGCTTCAACAAATCATCAAAATTGAATGCTTTTAAAGCTCCTGTTTCAAAATCCTTGATCATACCAATGGTTCCTCCGGTGTAAATTAATAATACATTTGATTTTTTTGACATATACAAAATGGGTTTTCTCTTATATATTAAAAACTTTTTCTGCGTTCTTAGTGGTTATTTCTGCTATTTCTTTTAAAGAAAGTTCATAAATAGAAGCCAGCTTTTCTGCTATATTTATCAAATAACTACTTTCATTTCTTTTTCCTCTATAAGGTGTGGGAGCTAAATAAGGCGCATCTGTTTCTAAAACTATATGTTCTAATGGAATCTTGTTTAAAAACTTATCAATTTTTCCGTTTTTAAAAGTAAGAATTCCTCCTATTCCTAATTTCATTCCTAAATCTATAGCTTTTTTAGCTTCTTCATAAGTTCCTGTAAAACAATGAAAAATTCCGTATAAATCTTCGTCTTTTTCTTTTTCTAAAACTTCAAAAACTTCATTAAAAGCTTTTCTACAATGAATTACAATAGGTAATTTATGTTTTTTTGCCAATTGAATTTGTTTTTGAAAAACTTCTTTTTGCTTTGCTAAAGATTCTGGATGCCAATGCAAATCGATTCCTATTTCACCAATGGCATAAAATTTTCTGTTTTCTAATTCTTTTGCAATAAAATCCAATTCTTTTTCGCAATCTACTTCTGCTACAGAAACTGGGTGCAAACCTGTCATCAAAAACATATTTTCAGGAAAAGCAGCTTTTAATGCATACATATCTTTTGTGTTTCGAGAATCTATTGCTGGCAGAAAAAACTTTTTCACTCCAGCATCTATAGCTCTTTGCACTACTTCTTTTCGATCTTGATCAAATTGTTTTACGTAAAGATGAGTATGGGTATCTATGAAATTCATGTTTTGATGAAAAATAATATTTTAGAAATTTATTTACAAAAGTAATCTAAATTCTTATTCTATATTTGCAAAAAATAAAAACAGATGGCCAGTTTACGTCAATTTTTGTTAGGAAAAAAATATCATCGTATAAAATTAGGAACCACCGCTACCAATCATCTTACTTTAAAGGCGAGTATTAATGGTGTAGAAGGAGATTTTATTTTAGATACTGGTGCGTCAAACTCTTGTGTTGGAAATGAAGAAGCAGCACACTTCAATCTTTTTTCTGAAGATAGTGATATTCGCGCAGCAGGAGCTGGGGCCTCTAATATGTTGACAAGAATTTCTACTGACAATAATATTAAAATTGGCGATTGGAAACAGAAAAAACTTGAACTTGTTTTATTTAACTTAAGTCATGTTAACCAAGCTTTAGAAAATCATGATTCAGAAAAAGTTCATGGTATTATTGGTGCTGATATCTTAAAAAAAGGAAAAGCTGTTATTGATTACAATAGAAAGTGTTTGTATTTAAAATAAAAAAGCCCCAGAAAAACTGAGGCTATTACCTAAATATTTCTTTTTCTTAAGAAAGGTGTTTCGCTCTAAAATCTTCAATTTCCTCTACAGAAGAAATCAATCCACTTCCTAAAAGACGATGATTTTCTGCAGTAATCAACAAATCATCTTCTATTCTGATTCCACCAAAATTTCGATATTTTTCTACTGCTTCATAATTGATAAAGTCTTTTAATCTATTTTCTGATTTCCACATATCAATAAGTTGTGGAATAAAATAAATTCCGGGTTCTATAGTTACTACAAATCCATCTTTTATGGTTTTTCCTAATCTTAAAGATTTCCAACCAAATGTTTTGGTGTCTTTTGGATCTTCTTCAGTATATCCCACATATTGCTCTCCTAAATCTTCCATATCATGAACATCTAATCCCATCATATGTCCTAATCCTGTTTGGAAAAACAAAGTGTGTGCATTATTTTTCACCGCTTCTTCTGGCGTTCCTTTCATCAATCCTAAGTTAATTAATCCTTCTGAAATAATTAAGGCTGCTTTTTTATGAACTTCTTTAAAAGCTAAACCTGGTTTTAAAGCATTTTTAGTTTGCTCAAAAGCGGAATGTACTATTTGATAAATTTCTCTTTGCTGATTTGTAAATTTTTTATCCACCGGAAAAGTTCTTGTCAAATCTCCAGCATATTTCATCGGATTTTCTGCACCAGAATCATTTAAGATTAAATCTCCATTTTTTAAAGTATTTCCATAATAATGATTGTGAAGAATTTGTCCGTCAACTGTAATTATCGGCGGATAAGCTAAAGTTGATTCTTCATCTGCTGCCAGTTTTTTTATCGCGCTCACCAATTCGTATTCCTTCATTCCTGGTTTGGCAATTTGCATGGCCAACAAATGCATTTTATTAGAAGTTTCAACTGTATTTTCTATCTGAATAACCTCTTGTTCTTCTTTGATTTCTCTTTGAGCAACAATTGCTTTTATTAACTCTACAGAAGGTTTTAATGCTGAGATTTCAACTTGAAGTAATTTGCTTAAAGTTATTTTATTTTCCGCTTGATAAGGAGGAAGAATATGAATTTCTCTTCCTGTAGATTTTGCTTTTTTCAAATCTTCTGCTAATTGTGCAAAAGATTTTGTTTTTTCAACTCCACTTTTTTCTGCTTTAGCTTTTATCGTTTCTTGGATTCCCATCCAAACGATTTCATCTATATTGAGTTCATCTCCATAAACTATAGTATCTTCTTGATCAACATCAATTATAGCTGCTAATTTTGGTTGTTGAATTCCAAAATAATATAAGAAAGAGCTATCTTGGCGAAAAGGAAAAGGATTATCAGCAAAATTGATAGGACTTTCTGTATTTCCCATCAAAAGTATAATTCCTTTTGATACATTTTCTCTTAATTTTTTACGTCTATTTTGATAAGTTTGTTTTGAAAACATGATTTTTAATAATATTTTTCTCAAAGGTCGAAAAAAAATAAACATATAGCTTTTATTAAAGGATTTTTTAAGTCTATTTACTGAAAAAGCTATCAGAGTTTATTTTTTCATTATTTATCATTTTTAAAAAAAGCATAAAAAAACCTCAAATCATAAATACAATTTGAGGTTTTTACTTTTTGATATTTTAAAGAAATTACACTTCTAATGCTCTTTCTATATCTCCATTCATCAATAATTCTTCTGGATTTTCAAGAGCTTTCTTAACTTCCACTAAAAAGCTTACTGATTCTTTTCCGTCAATTATTCTGTGGTCGTAAGAAAGTGCAACAAACATAATTGGTCTGATTTCAACTTTTCCGTCAACTGCAACCGGTCTTTCCACAATATTATGCATTCCTAAAATAGCACTTTGCGGTGGATTTATAATTGGCGTAGATAACATTGATCCGAAAACTCCTCCATTTGTAATGGTAAAGTTTCCTCCTGTCATTTCATCTACACTTAGTTTTCCATCACGAGCTTTTATAGCTAAGCGTTTTACTTCTGATTCTACTCCACGGAAACTTAGGTTTTCTGCATTTCTAATCACAGGAACCATTAATCCTCTTGGTCCAGATACTGCAATACTAATATCTGCGAAATCATAAGTAATCATTTCCTTTCCATCGATCATTGCACCAACAGTAGGATAAACCTCTAAAGCTCTTACACAAGCTAAAGTAAAGAAGGACATAAATCCTAAACTCACTCCGTGTTTAGCTTTAAATTTCTCTTTATACTTATTTCTCAATTCAAAAATCGGAGACATATCTACTTCGTTAAAAGTAGTCAACATTGCTGCTTCGTTGGTAGATTGTACCAAACGTTCAGCTGTTTTACGACGCATCATAGACATGCGCTGACGTTTTTCTCCTCTTGCTCCTGGCCCTGGTGTTCCCATGGCTGGTTTTGCTTTTACTGCATCTTCTTTTGTGATTCTGCCAGATTTTCCTGTTCCTGAAACAGCGGCAGGTTCAATTCCTTTTTCTGCAAGCTGTTTTTTAGCTGCAGGAGATGGTGTTCCTGATGCGTAAGTTTTTTCTTCTTTCTTTACTGGAGTTGGATCTGGTTTTGGAGTTTCCTCTTTAGATTCAGTTTCTTTTTCTTCTTCTTTTTCCGTTTCTCCTCTTGCAGGTTTTGCTGCGTCTGTATCTATTAAACAAACTACTTCTCCTACTGCAACTTCATCTCCTTCTTCAGCTTTTAGTGTAATAATACCACTGGCTTCAGCTGGAAGCTCAAGAGTGGCTTTATCACTATCTACTTCGGCAATTGCCTGATCTTTTTCGACATAGTCGCCGTCTTCTACCAGCCACTGTGCAATTTCTACTTCTGTTATAGATTCTCCCGGTGATGGGACTTTCATTTCTAAGGCCATAATCTTAAATTATTTCTATGGTATTTTATTTATTTTTTTGGTGTGTTAAAAACACTTTTTATAACTTCTTGGTGTCTATATTTAAATCGCTCACTGCTTCCTGATGCTGGAGCTGCATAGATATCTCTACTACAAACTCTGAATTTTTCAATTCCTTTGAGCTGTAATAATAAGTGGGTGTAAGCTCCCATATTTTTAGGTTCTTCTTGTGCCCACACAAGGTCATGTGCATTTTTATAACGCTTGATTAGTTTTTGAATTTCCTCTTCTGGTAATGGGAATAGCTGTTCTAACCTTACCAATGCTACATCATCTCTTTTGTTTTCTTCTTTTTCTGCTAAAAGATCATAATAGAATTTTCCACTACAGAAAACTAAGCTTTTTACGTCTTTTACTTTTGCTGTCGGATCATCAATTAGCATTTGGAA
>Ga0079226_10000695_pt1 | contig 24417 bp, 24 predicted proteins | sample Poulit2014_FD_76345 | JGI IMG/M metagenome (GOLD analysis project Ga0079226, IMG submission 76345) | Agricultural soil microbial communities from Georgia to study Nitrogen management - Poultry litter 2014 | ecosystem: Environmental > Terrestrial > Soil > Agricultural land | place: USA: Georgia...
TGTATCAATTGTAAAATGTTAAATAATGATTTGAATTGTGAAAGGAGAAAATGAAATGTCGGATACTAATGTGAAAAAAGTAGTGGGAGAAACTTTTGAGGATATGAGTGTCACAGAAATGTCGATGGTACAGGGAGCGGGAGATGTAAATGGAGAAATCTCCACATCACCGGTATGTGTTGCGGCAAGTGCGTCATCAGCAGAATGCGCAGCGGCTGTTAGCGCAATCAGCGGAGCCGTATCAGGTGCGATTGTTTCTATAATTAAATGTTAGGTTAATAAAAGATAGTTTCCGGAGAAACATAAATTTCTCCGGAAACAAAAGTAAATATAGAAGGTAAATGTATGAAACAGATTTTTGCATTAATAGGTAGTAGGCGAAAAGAGGGGTATACAAAGAAATTTGTGCAAGATATTTATAATAAATTGGATAAAAATGAGTTTGGAATAGAGTATGCGCATCCACAAGATTTTAATATAGAATTTTGCAGAGGATGTGGACAGTGCTTTGTAACTACTAAATGCTTACTACAAGATGATTTAAAAATATTGCAAGAAAAAATTTTGGATTCAGATATTTTTATTATAGCATCCCCGGTATATTTGCACTATATGACCGCTGATCTTAAAGCAATTCTTGATAGAATGTCTTGGTGGGCGCATACATTGCGCTTACAAGGAAAGCCAGTAGTAGTACTTAGTACATGTTCATCAAATGGATATAAAACTGCAATTGAAGCTTTAGGTAAAATTATAACGTTTATGGGGGGAAATGTTATTGCTTCTTCTAATGCTTCACAGATGCCGAATCAAATAAATAATAAAAAATGGCTTGATGAAGTAACAGAAGAAATTGCTCAGCGAATAAATAAAGCTTCCGCATTAGAAGAACAGTCGAATCAATATATTGAAACTGTATTTAAATCTACAAAATCGTCAATGCTTCGACAAGAGGAAACTGCAAAACAGTTCAGCGTCGAATTAGGAGAAGTGAAATATTGGAGAGATAGCGGAATGATAGATTGTAGTAGTTTTCAAGAATATTTAGACAAAAAAAGGATAGGGGTGAGAAAAAAATATGAGGGTTCGATTTCAGCAGCAGAGTGAACATTCTGAGTGCGGATTGGCATGTGCTGCGATGATGATTGACTATTTTGTGAAAAAAACAAAATTATCAGAATTAAGAACGAAATATGGTGTACCTAACGGAGGATATAATTTAGAACAGATTCAAAAGGTATTAAGTGATTATGGTGTCATTGCAAAAGCGGTAAAAATTAATGCAGAATCTATCAAAGCACTGCCTCTCCCTTTTATTGCATTTTGGAACATGAAGCATTTTGTGATTGTTGACGGTGTATCCTCAAGATGTGTATCTATTGTAGACCCTGCGACAGGAAAAAAGAAAGTTTCTTTGCAAGAATTTCAGGAAAAATTTTCTGATGTTGCAATGTATTCAACAAACGACAATCATAGAAAATGTGAAATACCAAAACTAAATCCAATACTACTGAACAATATATTCCAGAACAAAAAATTGATAAGTAAAACATTATGCGTGTCACTAATTATTCAGTGCCTGAGTTTATTTATACCATATATGATTCAAAGTATAATCGACGGCGAGATTTTTCATTTTGTGAAAGGAGCTGAACCACTTTTATTTTTTGTACTGATTTTAGTTGTTACATACTTTTTATCTAATATGGCAAGAACTAGAATTATTACAAATTTACAGACCTCATTTGATAAAAAGTTTTTGAGCATGACAATAAAACAATTACTGGATTTACCCTATTCCTATTTTGTAAATCGAAGCAAAGGGGAATTGATCTATCGAATAAACTCTAATTCATATATTCGTCAAATTCTAATAGATCAGGTTATAGAATTGTTTATAGATATATTATTTTTTGTCCTTTATTTGATAGTGATGTTTGCATATAGCGTAACATTAGCGTGTGTTACTATTATGCTTGCTATTATTTTATGTATATTTTCATATATAAATGCAAAAATCAATAAGAAGATAGCACAAAATGAGATGGTTGTATTGACAAAATCGCAGGATATTATTAATGAAATTGTCAATAATATTTTTACGATCAAATCTACAGCATCCCAAAAAAACATATTTAGTAAGTGGCAGGAAAATTTCGAAAATCAAATTGAAATGGAGCAGAAAAGAGCCCGGTATGCTTCGTGGCTATCTAATATTCCTCAAACGATACAAATGTTTTATGCTTTAATAATATTCTTGGTTGGTTCTGTATTGGTGATTTATGAGAAAACAACTTTGGGAGGAGTGTTTGCATTTAGTGTAATAGGCTCTTCTTTCTTGACACCCATGCTTTCGATTATGAATTATTATAACCAATTTTTAATGGTTAAAATATATTTGGATCGATTATTAGATATTCTTGAAACTCCAAGCGAATCAGCTTTAACAGGGAATGATATGCTTACACATTTTACGGGGAAAATTACAATTAATAATTTATCGTTCCGATACAGTAAATTTTCTGAAGATGCGATTTCTGATATTTCATTAAATATTGAGCCCAAAGAGAAAGTGGCTATAGTAGGTATAAGTGGTTCTGGAAAATCAACCTTGTTGAAATTAGCTGCGGGACTTTATCATTCAACAAACGGAGACGTATTGTATGATGATCAAAATGTAAGGAACTTAGATGTCCATAATCTTAGAAAAAATATTGGAATTGTATTACAGGAGAATGTTTTGTTTAATGGTAGTTTTAGAGATAATATTACAATGGGAAGGAAATATTCTGATGAAGAAATATTTGAAATTATCCGGAAAACGAATTTAACGGATCTTTTAGCAAAGTTTCCCCTTGGATTGGATACTATGATTTCTGAAAACGGACAAAATTTATCAGGAGGACAACGGCAGAAAATTTCAATTGCAAGGACTATTATTTCGAAACCTAAAGCTATTTTTTTAGACGAACCTACAAGTGCTTTAGACAATGAATCAGAACAAGCTGTAATGGAATGCCTGTTTGATATGGATGCTACATTAATTGTGGTTGCACATAGGCTTTCAACAATAAAGAATTTCGATAAAATTGTAGTTATGGATCATGGAAAAATAGTTGGCGTAGGAAAGCACCAAGAACTCTTGAAGAATAATATTTATTATAAAAAACTCTATAGTAACAAATGAAATTCTGACCATATGAATAGGAGAAATTAATAATGAAGAAAAAATACAGAAATAGTACATATACATTAATTATAAGTTTGTTTTTATTTCTTTTGGTTGTTATATGTTGTAAAATAAATACATATGCTACAGATTTGAATTCTGAATGTATAAACGTACTTGTGAAGGATTCTTCTAATAGTGAGTTGGTGAAAAAAGAATTGGAAGCAGCCGATAAAAGTGTGGATATAGAAGAAATAGCGGAAATAGGGCTATTAAAGATTAATTTCCCATCTGATAAAATTATAGAGGAAATTAAAACAAACAGGAAGATTGCGATGGCTGGAGAGATAGCAGATGTTATTGTGGAAGATAAGCGGATCATAGAGGAAAATCCGAATTTAGATAAAGTTTTGATGCCGCCGATACCTAATTCTATTTCAGAAAATGCGGAAGACAATGATTCCAGTTTGCTCGAATATTTTAATTGGTACAAAGATATTATGACTGAAAACGAGAAAGCATTAAATGTATCAAAGGGGGAAGGCATACATATTGGGATAATTGATAGTGGTATTGATCAATCTCACCCTTTATTGGATGATAAATTGGATTTGACAAAAGCTAAATCTTTTACAGAAGACAAGACCTCGATTGTGGACGAAAATGGACATGGAACGATGGTGGCTGGTATAATAGCTCAGATTTCACCAGAAGCCATTTTGACACCGTATAAAGTAATATCTTCAGAATCAGGTGAATCTTTTTGGACTTTGCAGGCTATTGTTCAAGCGGTAAATGATGGGCAAAATATATTAAATATGAGTCTGGGGACATATAAATATGAAAACAATTCAGAAGAAAAAATGACAATAGAGGCTTATGAAAGGGCAATTGAGTATGCCGTGGAACATGATGTAATTGTTGTAGCTTCATCTGGTAATAATGGTTTGGACTTAGATGCAGAATATGAAGAAAACGGAATGCTTCATTTACCTGGTAGTATATCAGGGGTTCTGTCGACTAGCGCAATTACGAAGGAAAAATTGATTGCAGCATATAGCAATACGGGATCTGATGTTCAATATACTGCTCCAGGAGGTGAATATGTATATATTGATGGGTATTTAGATGTTATACCATCAATTTATACGACGTATCCAACATACTTTGATAATATGTTGGGAACCATTGGTATTCCTCAAGGATATATGTTTACTGTTGGAACAAGTATGGCTGCACCCTGCATTACTGCTGCTGTTGCTGATTATTCTGCATATTATGCAAAGATTACAGGCTCATTCCCAACTCTTGATAATATTCAAGAAGCGATTTCAAAAGGATGTGTGGATTTAGGCGCTATAGGAAAAGACAATGTATATGGATATGGTTTGCCAAAGGTGATTGATTCTTATAACTATGTTACTATCAATAATGAAGAAAGATAATACTTTATACATTAGTTATAGAGAATTAAGACCGCAATGATTATATTTTGTATAAGGGGAGATTGTTTTGAAAGAGTTAAATAATAAAAAACTAAAGCATTTAAAAATAGATGGTTTTGTTTTTTGCGTAGCGCTTATTATGACGATAGTATTAATATCCCTCGTACTTATAGAGCTAAGGTTGGTAGGTGGTGCGATTTCAGCTATTTTGTTAGGAATTATGATATATTGTGCGATATGTTTAAAAAGACCTAAAGAGTTAGACGATATACAAAAATATAAAGAAATACTAGCATATTTACAAGGAAAAACCTTAGAAGAGATTAATAATGAGCGGAATAGAAGAAGAAAAATTTTTAAATCTGTAGTATATGCGGTGATTTGTGGAATAATTATTTCAGTGATTATTGCTTTATACAATTTATAATGGTGTAAGCTTTATAGCATATTTAAAACTAGAAAGGGGAAGTTGAAATGACACACATAATACAAATCATATTTACTATTCTTGTAGTTCTTGCAATTGTATGGACTTTTTATAAAAACTTGAAAGAGAATGATAAAAAAACATATAGAGTAGAAGGGATGATTGCTGGGTTTTTAATTGGTGCTATCGCTGGCTATTATATTTTAAATTCTTTGATTTGTGGACTTATTGGAATGTTGTGTGGTCTAGTAATTGGTAAAAAGAGAGAAAAAAATAATGACTAGTATATCAATATGGGTATATTGACTAATAATGTATGGTTTTATAGCTCATAAAAGCAGAATGTTTATTGGTATAGTATTTATGTGAAAGTCGATATAATACTCTGTAACGATTTCGCTGATAGTAATGAGCGCATTTGGGAGATTGGGGGGAATTATAATCCAGGGAGAAACTTTCGAGGATCTCACTATTTATTATTTGAAATAAACTGCAAAATCGGAAAAGCATTTTTAGAGTGCATGTTGTAAAGAAAATTACATTTCATAAGAGAGAACTATAGATTGACAAAAAAATCCCTTTATTTTATGATTAAAAGGCAAATACACCCCAATATTGAACCATAAAAAAGCCAAGGATTTATTCCGAGGCTTTTTTATATAGCCCCCTCTTCCGGCACTGAATTTTGAGCGCCGAAAGAGGGGATTCATTTTGATTCTAAATTTTGTAGGATGTGTAAAAAGTCTCTATTATTCTGACATAATTTTAAAAGTATGATCTTCAGAAATTGGGGACATTGGTTCTCCTTCGAAACAATTATTTGCAACAGAATACAAATTTGGCTTTTTAGAATCTCCTAAATCAATATCCTTCCAGAGGTTTCCGTACTGGTCTTTATAAACTGGGCGTACAAAATAATCTGAACCTATATAGTTTAATAGAAGATGATGGGTATCTTGTAAATTTCTCATATTCTTATTACTCCTTAAAATATTCTGTATTTCTATCTCCCCTGATGAGGGTCTATAGTTGAGGGCCTGATCTTGTCATAAGAATCCGGCCTATTTCTACAAATTTTAATGGGGAATCTTAGTGACTTATTGCTCCTTTTTTCATGTATTAAATCAATTCCAATCTGGCGTTTCCAGTCATCCCCATAAGTCGCAGCCATATAAGAGTCTGGTTTTTCGTTGATAAAATCCTGTAGCCTCCTGCATTTGAACTCATACCACTTTAGGTTATTTGAATAATATCTTTCTCCTTGCGGAGATGACGGATAATCGTCTCTTTTGGGCTTCCCCAGTATATCAACAGAAAGATACGACCTGTTCCAGTCTGCTACCAGATCATAGATATCGTGCCCGCCGAACATCCCATAACATTGATAACAGCTTTCATATATTACGGTCCCGTCTGGGCAGGGAACATAAGCGCTACCCAATAGTTTTAATGCAATTCTGTTATTTGTATCTGCATACTTCCAACTAAACTGTCCCATGTTTCGATTTTTCTCCTTTCTTTGCGTGTAATCAGATTACAGTAATGTTTATCATTGTGCTCTCTGTATTCTTTTGACATCTGTTGCTGTCTTCTTTTAAAGATCCGGAGATACAAAAAGACACCGATTACTCTTTCAAATAATCAGTGTCTTCCTGTATTATTGGCAATGTATTTTTTAGAATTTAAATCCTGACGTATGGTGTCAGAATAAAAGTTTCTTAACCCTGCTATAGTGCTGAGTTATAAAAATACAAATAAAGTATAGACTTTGCTCCCGGTAATGTCAATAAGTTACTGAGAAAAGCCCTGAAAATCTGAAAGGATAATGAAAAGTGTACTTGGATTCACCTGAGATTTTTTTATGCATACAATGAAGAAAAAAAGGAAAAAGACAGATTGAGAGCAGATTCTTATAAGATCGCTGTGATCGGTGGTGACAAGAGACAGGTATATCTGGCACGTATCCTTGCGGAGAAGGGTTATGAGGTCGCTGTATATGGACTCTGTGAAAGAGTGCATGATGAAAGAATACGGGAGGCGACATCATTGAAAGAAGCTTTGAAAGAGGTGGATGCTGCTGTAGGACCTGTGCCTTTTATTCGGTCAGGGAAGATTACGGGGACGTATGAGGTTCCGGATATGAATGTAGAAATGCTCTTTGATGAGTTGCCAGATAATGCAGTCTTTTTTGCAGGGAATATCCCAGATGAGGTAAGAAGATATGCAGAGGGAAAAGGACTCAGAGCATGTGACATGATGATAGATGAGCTTGTAGCTGCAAGGAACGCCGTTGCTGCTGCAGAGGGGGCGGTTGCTGAAGCGATCGCAAGAAGTCCTGTCAACCTGACGAAGAGCAGATGTCTTGTTCTTGGTTACGGCAGGTGCGGAAGAATATTGATGCGACTTTTGAAGTCTTTCTTTTGCAAGGTGCTTGTTTCTGAAAAAGACAAGACAAGGGCTGCAGATGCATTTGTACTGGCGGACGGCATTGTGTCCGAAGCTGAGCTGACGGATGCGGTAGGAAATGTTGATTTTATTTTTAATACAGTGCCTGAAAGGATCCTGTCAGAAGAGAGGCTCCGACATGTAGGGAAGAACACATGGATCCTTGATATTGCGTCGGCGCCAGGCGGTGTGGATTACGGAGCTGCAGAGACTTTGTCTGTGAATGCCGTCCTGCTTCCCGGCCTTCCTGGCAGATATGCGCCTGCTTCTTCCGCTGAGATTCTTGTTGATTCTATAGAGAGTCAGATAGGACTGCGCTGAATCTGTCCCAGGATAGAAGGAGTAGTTGGTATTTATGAAGCTGAAAGGAAAAAAGGTTGGCGTAGCGCTTACAGGATCGTTCTGTACTTATGAGAAGGTATTTGTACAGCTCAGGAAACTGAAAGAAGAGGGAGCAGAGATCGTGACGATTTTTTCCAATGCTTCCCAGACTATAGACAGCCGTTTCGGAAGTCCGGAAGATTTTATGAAGGAAGCAGAAGAAATTACCGGATCCCGCCCATTGCTTACGATCAGCCAGGCAGAGCCAATTGGGCCAAAGAGTCTTTTGGATCTGCTGATTATCCTTCCGTGTACCGGCAATACTGCGGCAAAGCTGGCTAACGGCATTACGGATTCTCCGGCCCTTATGGCGGCAAAGGCACATTTGCGGAATGAAAAACCGCTGCTGATTTCCATATCTACAAACGACGCCCTCGGGATGAACATGAAAAATATCGGGATTCTGCTTAACGTAAAGCATATCTTTTTTGTTCCCTTCGGGCAGGATGACCCGGAGAAAAAACCGAATTCTATGACTGCAAGAACAGAGATGCTGATTCCGGCTGCAGAGGCAGCACTGGAGGAGCGGCAGTATCAGCCGGTAATCCGGTGAACTGCAAAGCACCTGAAGGAGCAGGCAGAAGAGGCCGGCGTGGCAGTACTATCAGGGAGCGGTATTCAGGATGAAACTGCCGGCGTAGAAAATCGGAGAATTTTTGAAAAAAGGAGAAAAAGATATGTGCGGAATTGCGGGATTTTACAGCAGCAGACACAGCTATACGCAGGAAGGCGAGCGATGGGAGAAGGTTCTGGAAGGTATGAACCGCGCCCAGAAGCGCCGTGGACCGGATGAAGAAGGAGTCTGCCTTAACGATCACTGTGGACTTGCGCATGTGAGGCTTTCTATCATTGATTTGAACAGGGGAAGGCAGCCGATGACGAGAAGCGTGGCAGGCAGAACCTGTACTGTCTCTTTTAACGGGGAAATCTACAATATGCCGCAGCTACGAAAAGAGCTGGAGCGTGAAGGCGCGGTGTTCGAATCTGACAGCGATACAGAGGTGATCCTTCAGGGATATCTTCTGTATGGTGAAGAGTATGTGAGGAAGCTGAACGGAATTTTTGCCATTGCATTGTGGGATGCTCTGGAAGAAACACTGTATCTGTTCCGGGATCGAGTCGGTGTGAAACCTCTGTTCTATACCCGACAGGAAGATACGCTGGTATTTGCCTCCGAATTAAAAGGGATCTTCGCTTTTCCCGGGATTCGTCCGGCTATCGACAGGGAAGGATTATGCGAAATCTTTGCTCTTGGACCTGCAAAGACATATGGAAAAGGAGTTTTCCGGGGAATATCAGAGGTGCTCCCCGGACATTATCTTGTCTGTCGGGAGAGCTCGGTAAAGGATATTTGTTATTGGAAGCTGGAGAGCCATCCACATAGGGACTCCTTTGAGAAAACAGTGGAGAAGACAGCATGGCTTGTCGAGGATTCTGTGAAGAAGCAGATGATCTCAGATATCCCGATCAGTACATTCCTGTCTGGAGGGGTGGACAGCAGCCTTGTGACAGCAATCTGTGCTTCGGAGTTAAAGAAGCAGGGGAAGATCCTCAATACATTTTCTTTTGATTTTGCAGAAAATGAAAAGTATTTTAGGGCAAATTCGTTCCAGCCCAGTCAGGACAGACCGTGGGTAGAAAAAATGGTGGAATACTGTGGAACAAATCACCGTTATCTGGAATGTAATAATACGGATTTGATCGATAATCTTTTCCGGGCGGTGGATGCGAGAGATCTTCCATGCATGGCGGATGTAGAATCATCCATGCTATATTTTTGTTCAAAGGTGGTGGGATATAATAAGGTCACGCTGACAGGGGAATGTGCAGATGAGATATTCGGCGGCTATCCGTGGTTTCACAAGAAAGAAGCATTCGAGACAGCAACTTTTCCCTGGTCGAATGATATGACGGCACGCCAGGCGCTGCTTAAAGAAGAGCTGATCCGGGAAGTGCCAATGGAAGAATATGCAACAGCAGCGTATGAAAAAACAGTGCGGGAGACTCCGGTATGCAGCGAAGATACTTCGGAAGAGCGGAGGCGGAGAGAAATCGCCTATCTGAATCTAAAGTGGTTCATGGTAACGCTTCTTGACCGGATGGATCGCACGAGTATGTATTCAGGACTGGAGGCCAGAGTCCCTCTGGCTGATCATCGTATTATAGAGTATGTGTGGAATGTGCCCTGGGAGATGAAGTGTCCGGATGGACTCGTGAAAGGGCTGCTTCGGAATGCCGGAAAAGGAAAACTTCCGGACGAAGTGCTCTTCCGCAGGAAAAGCCCTTATCCGAAGACCTATCATCCGGAATACGAGAAACGGCTTGGTGAAATGCTGCTTGAGGTTATGAATGATCCTGCTGCTCCGATTCGCGGTCTGGTTGACAGAGAGAAGCTGAAGCGGTTCTTGGATACCCCGTCCGATTATGGGCGCCCGTGGTATGGGCAGCTCATGGCAGGACCTCAGATGCTGGCTTATATGCTTCAGGTCAATTACTGGCTGGAAAAATATCAGATTCAGATCATACTTTGATACCACAGCCGTTAAAAAGAATATAACAGGATATCTAAATCCAACAGGAATATGTTTTATTTCGAGGAGTCGTCTTTCACGTTGTAATTGTAGGAAGGCGACTCCCTGATTACGTTTTATCGATAAGTTTGAACAGGAATATGATGATATGGCAGTGATTTGTGAAGAATTTTACTGGCCCAGGGGGCGATTAGATAGCTATGTGGAATATAATTGTCAGATGATTCGATTCAGTAGGAGCTTTCTCCGGTATGTTAATGAATATGACCCGATATATTTTTTGCTCATTGATATAGCATAATGAGTTATGGATACAGGTCTAAAGAAATCAATTGGAGAAATGCAAGACCTCTTTATATCGACAACTAGGTTTGAGTTGACGGGGTAGTCTTATCAGTATTGTACCAGTAAAGTTTTTTGCCTATAATTTAAGAAAGAAGAGTGAGGTGTTCAGGTTGGGGAAAGAATACATGCCATACAATGAGGTGTCTATTTCTCAGTTTGATGAAGGAAATGCAATACAGATCTTTGATCGGCTTTGTACAGACAGGGGACTTGTTGCTCTTAAAAATGGTCAGCCAATTGCAGTTGCTCTGTCGCCGGAGGAATATACAAGGCTTGTAGAAGCAGAAGAGGATTATAAGCTAACCGTTGAAGCAAATAGAAGACTGGAAGAAAACGGTGGAAAGCCAACAAATCCATTTGGTGATATACTTGAAAAGCTGAAAGTTGGTGAAGACCGATCTCTAAAGTCAGTGATCTACAGTTGTAGGAGTATGTGGATTTAGGTATGGAATCAGACAAATTAATTTGTGTAGAAAAGGCAATTTTGCTATTGAAAAAAGTTCTCAAGTAAATGGCGGCGCTTTTATTTCATCGTGTAAATACTTGAGAAAACCTAAAACTGAAAGCTTCTGCTGCGATTTTAGAGCGTAATATATGCGTTAGTGCAAAGGTACTAGTGTGATGAAGGGATTAGATGAAAAGATAACAGGCGAGCTGGTGGCAGGAATCCTCAATGTGATTGAGGAAAAGGTCATAAGGATTGTGCTTTATGGATCTGTTGCCAGAGGGACAGATACGGAAGAGTCAGATGTGGATGTTGCTCTTTTACTCATAAAAAGTATGGACAAAGATGAGGAAGAGAGACTTTCAGAATTTATCGTAGATATGAATCTTAAATATGATAAAGTCTTCTCTGTCATTGACATTGAATACAATATATTCTGTAAATGGAAAGCGATAATACCTTTTTATAGCAATATGGAAAAAGAAGGAATCATACTTTGGGAGCCTGAAGCTGCGGCTAAGCTGTAAGGTTTAATTTGAGGTTCTTCACCCCTGCTATGTTGAGCAGGAAAAGATGATAATATGCGCCGTTTTGCCGGCTGATACTTCTTGACAGAATTATAGTATATTTATAAAATGATAATATCAGTTTTATGGCTTTGATCAAAAAGTTAATTTGATTTTTTTCCAATTTGACTCTTGTTGGAAGCATAAATTTTAATATAAAATCGTATGAAGGATGGCATTGACTATTATTTGCGATAGTCAGTGCCTTTTTTATTAGAAAGGAGGGCTGAATCGAATAACCGTAAAACTGATAATACTGCAGAAAATATACGAAATTATATTGTAATTCGTATAGGCATATACTATAATTTTTTTATCATTGAATTAAGGAGGAAAGCTGATGAAAATATATGAAAAGAAGAACTTTCCCAGGACATCGCGCGATTTTAAAAGTATGTTGGAAAGGGGAACAATTTCTTTTGATAATGCAGTGCAGAGATCATTTGTTTGGAAAAACACGGCAAAGGACAACCGAATGAGTATGTTGATTGATACGATGATGCGAGGCTTGTGTGTTCCGCCTTTATACTGCAACTGTATTTTTACAGATCCTAAAGATAAAGTATACGATTTTGTGGATGGAAAGCAGAGGGTCATGACTGTAATCAAATACCTGAATGATGAGTTCCCTCTGATTGGCATACCAACATTTACAATGGAAGATGGTAGTGAATTGGATTTGAACGGAAAGCGCTTTTCGGAACTGCCAGAGGATTTTCAGGATAATATTAAGCTGTTTAGTTTTACAGTGAATTATTATGAAAACATGGATCAGGATGATGTAGAAGAACTGTTCCGCAGGCTCAATAACGGCAGACCATTAAGTGCAATCGAGTTGACCAGAGCAACAGCAAACTCGAAAAAGATGATCCGTGAGATTGCATCTCATAGGATTTTCCAGGCAGCACTTAATGAAAAATCAATGGCAGGCTACGTGAATGAGGACATTGCAATAAAAACATGGATTCTCTTCTATGGCGATACAAAATCATTTGAGACTCGGATTGTACGACCTACGATGAGAGATTCTATTATAACCGACGAGCAGACTCAGGAAATCCTGCAGTGTTACGACCGGATGCTGAAAGAGTATGAACTGATCAAGAAGAAGGAGACGAAGGAGAGCGCCAGAGTATGCAGAAAAATTTTTAAAAAGACGCATATGCTTTCTTTAATGCCCATTATCCGTAAGAGCATTGCAGATTCTGCTGGGGCAGAGAAAGTGGCGGATTGGATCGAAGAATTTTTTAAGCCTACGAAAGAAGCAAGTATTATGGAGCAATATAATGAGAATTCAAAAGCCGGATCGGCAAAAGCAGAAGCAATTAAAGCTAGGGAAGATGCTCTGGAGGAAAGCTATTCTCGGTATATGGCGTCATGAAAAAGCGATAATTTTTCAGATTAAAAGGGTAACAGAGAGGAATTGTTGCGGAAAGTCTGCTGCTATTTGTGTAGGGGACCAGACATTGTTCCAGTAAGAAGTATTTTTTTAAAGATGTATGAGGAAAGGGCCAAGTCTTTTCTTTATACATCTTTTGGTTTTCTGGAACATGCCGCCAAAATAGAAAATAAAATGTTGAATTTGGAGGGATAATTTGTGAGTGAATATTATAAGCAGATAAGAGAAATTATTTTAAAAAATTACAAAATTGTGGGGATCGGTATAAAGGCCGAAAGTATTTTATACATAGTTCTAGCAATAATTTCTGGTGTGATGGCATTCGTACTTATTGGTGGAAATAAGAAAAGTGATACTGCCTTAATAGTATACTTTCTGCTGGCTATTGGTTCTTACTTGGGACATTTGTGGTGTAAGAAAAGATATCGGCGTGAAAGGAAAAAAGCGATCATTACTGTTATGGAATATATGGATATTGAAATGATTAAGCTATTGATAAAAGAGATAGAGGATTATATTAAGAGAATTAAAACATTTGCCACATGGTTTATAGGTGTTACAGTTACGTTTGTAATTCTATTTATTACCTTTTTTACAAATTATTATTTAAAGTTATATGATTTTATTGTTGATATGGGAAGTGAATCACAAATGAGAGCATGGATTATTGAAAATTTCTCTGCTGAGAAGTTTGTTGAAATAGCTTTTCATACAGGAGGAAGTTTGCTTATATTAGTAATATTCTTCTTACTTTGTTTTTATGGTATGTTTATGGCAGGGTGGATTGTGAAAAAGGAAATTCTACTTTTTCTATATGATATGCAGTACATGATACTGATGGAAAATAAGAAAAAACAGATGAAACAGACTGAGGCTAGAAATTCAGAGGATGAAAAAGGGCAGGACTGGTCAGCGACTGTTTCTTGAAAGAATATATTAATGCTTATTTAGTTTATAGACGATACGAGGGGATTATGCAAAAATATGGAATGACAAAGATATTTCCAATTGATTACTCTAAGAGTGTAGAGATATTTAAGAAATATGGAGATATTTTAAAAAGGAATCAGTGTTATATGAATGTATGGAAATTGCTTAACAAGACCCATATGTTCGACGGGTGGAATGTAAACATATGTTTTGGGTACAGTATTGTGACTGCGTACGATTCTACGATATGTGTAGAACATGCTTTCTTGATGACAAAGGGAAATGAAATTCTGGATATCACCTGTCAAAGAAAAGAAAGTAAATATTTTGTACTTGCGTCATTTACAGCTGAGGAATATTTGAATTTTATTTTACAGTCTGAAATTACAGATCTTTCAAATTTACGCTTTTTGCAAGAACTAAAGAAGGATTTTGAAAAACAGGCGAAACAGAAAAATTATATATGCGTAGGATGAGTGGTGGACAAACTTAAAAAAAATCTTGTCAAACATAGGAGGCCTAAGATGGTAATTAGTAATTACCAATCTAGGTTTCCAATATTAGTACTTATTATGAGGTATACGTTCCAGGTGAAATGAATGATCTTTTATGAGAATTGTCAAGATAGGATGTTCTAGATGAGGATACTTATGAGATCACCTTCAGTTATCAGGACGCAGAAACAAAGGTGTTTGAAGTAGTACAGGAGATTACCAATGAGAAAGAGCTGGATGCTACGGAAGAAGTAAAGACTGGAGATAATACCATGCTGATCGTTCTGGCGCTCGTCGGAATTCTGGCAGTGGCCGGAGAATTATCCTGTTAATTATTCGGATCCGCCGCAGCAAGAGGTAAGAGGAGTTCAGAGGATTTTAGAGAAATGAAAAGCAGAAAGAATAATACTGCAGGATTATAACCTGCAGGAAATCAGATAAGCTGGAGTGGCAGTGTACTTTTTCGGTATTCTGCCGCTCTTTTTTGATTGGAGGCAGAGGATGAAAAATATATTTTATTGGGGATCTTGATTGTCATTCTGCTGGCAGCAGGACTTTGATTCTTCCAGATCATCAGTGAATACCAGAGAGTAGACCAGAAATATGAGGAATTAAAGGAATATGTAAAAGAGGCAGGGAACAGGGAGCAGGACCAAGAGAAAGGGTAGTCGGAAAACTGGATGAAGAAGAGAGTGGGAAAGCTGGTAGCACCGAGGTATTTACCGTTGACTTTGAGGCGTTACAGAAGATCAATCAGGATATCGTGGGTGGTTCCGGATCTCTGGCGCTTTGGATTATCCGGTGGTACAGGGAACGGATAATTGCTATTACCTGCATCATACCTTCCGAAAAGAATATAACATTGCCGGGAGCATCTTTCTGGATGCCAGAAATACGGCGGACTTTTCTGACAGCAAGAACATCATTTAAGGGCACAACATGAGAAACGGCAGTATGTTCCATATAAAGTGAAAGTTTCTGAATCTGGATTTCTATCAGGCAAACTGAGAGATATGGCTTTACCTACTGGATGGCAGCGTACCAGTTTATGAGATCCTAGGATGTGAAGAGGTGAAGGCAGCAGGAGAAGCATATGAGCTGGGGAACGCGGAAATGAAGAGGAAAAGGAACTGATTCTTTCTATCTGCAGTTCACAATCTGCGTGGAGAGTAATTTGTGAGGGGTAATTTAAAACATCATTCATAAAAGGGGCAACTTATGCCCCTTTTATAGAACAGATGAGTGAAGCTGGATTTAGAGATTGTAATCCGTTTTCCAGCAGTCAAAAACGGTGATAATCTTTTGCTCAGGGGATAAATTGTTATTTGGGATTACAAAATAGAATGTAAATTTTATTTTGCATATATCTATAGGAAAATGTTACATCAACTGACCTATTTATTACATAATTTTAAAAGGCATATTTTTTTATTATATAATTACGAAAAAAGGACGGAATTGGTATGTATAAAGAATTATTTAATGGGTATAACTGCTTATCAGCAGCGCTAGGGGAATATAGTATTAGAAAAGGATATGATTACATAGCAGATGTAATTAATTCTCAATTAACATTTATATTTGATGAGAAACTGTTTTGGAAAGATGAATGGTTTGCAGGTTCGACATTGGAACCATTGGATAAATATCTTTTAAATGACCTTATCAAATATCAATGTGGAAATCTTTATCAAGAAAAAATGACTATAGATAGGGAAATAGAATATTTAAAGAAAAATGGCTTGTTGATTGTACTTGTTGATTTTTATTATATGAAATCTGTGGATTGGAAGTTACTAAAAAGATTTAATATTTTACCAGAACATGATCCACACTTTATTTTAGTAGAATCAATAGATACTTTTAACAATAGAGTTTCTATTATAGATCCTTATTATAATTATGTGGGAAAAATGGAGTTAGATAGGTATGTGTTGGCTAGAGGTGGGGATACAAGACAAGGAAAAGTTGAAAATATGGCATATTTAGTAAGGTTCCCTGAAAAACCAAATTGTTATGATATAAAAAGACTTTTTTATGATAGAATTCAACGATATTTTGAAGAAAAAATGTTTGAAGATATTTTCAAAATGGGTGAAGAAATTGATAAGAGGCGTTTGATATATGGACCAAACCAAGATAGAAAATGGGCAATTAGTGCATATAATTGCTTACGTTCTTCAATGGATCAACATGCTAATTTAAACAAATTTCTTAATGACTATCATTTTGAACTTATAGAAAGATTTGAAGTATTGGAGAATATGTGGGGGCAACTAAGAAAAAAACTCATTGAATATTATAATCATAGATTAGATGATTTAGAAGAAATTTCATATGCGACATTTAAAATAGGACAGATGGAAAAAGAGATGGCCATTACATTGTTAAAACGCAGATAGAGGAAAAATAAAAATGAAACAGTATATTTATGACAAAGTTATTAATATTATGGAAAATAAAATTCCACAATTAAAGATAAATGCCATAACAGAGAAGAGCTTATTAAAAGAAGATATTGGAATTAATTCTATATTATTTTATGATTTACTAATTGATTTGGAGAATGAGTTTCATATAAGATTTTTAGATGTTTCCATTAATTCTTCAAAATATAGATCTATAGGAACTTTATGTGATACTATAGAATCTTTTGTTGAGGAGAGAAGTGATGAAAATTAATATTGAGGATATGTGTATTGAGACAGACGAAAATTTGTATTCTTATGAAGATTTTAATAATATACTAGGTAATACAATTGAGTTTTTGAAAGAGAAAGGTTTTAAGGCCGATAGTAAAATCCCTATTTGGTGTTATGATAATTTACATATTATTGCACTTACTCTTGCTGCTATTTCTATGAATGCATGTGCGGTGTTAATTGATGCACAAAAAAAAGACAAAGAAGTACTGGATATCATGGAAATGATAAGTGAATCAGGAATTATATCTGACATTGAAAAAGCAGAATTACAGGGAATGGAAATCTTTGAGTATAATATAAATTTGATTAAAAATATAAAGTATAATCAATATATGTATCCTGTATTCGAGACAGAAGATGAAGAAAAGGATGCAGTAATAATTTTTACTTCGGGGAGTACAGGTATTCCTAAAGGGGTAGTCCGGACGCAAAAAAAAGTAATGACACATATGAAAACTATGATTAATACATTACAAATAACACCAGAGGATAAGATTTTGCATTTAGCTCCGTTATGTCATGCTTATGGGTTTGAACATGTTATGGCAGGAATCTATGGAGGAGGAACCAATAAGTTATACAATTTATTTTCCTATCGCGAAATATTAGATCAAATGAAAAAGCAAGCTTCGGTAGTAATAGGGATTCCATATCAATATGAACTTTTGACGAGAATGAACTGCACCTTTTCATCTAATAAATTGAGACTACTTTTATGTGCAACTTCGTCATTAAAATACAGAACATATAATAATGTTATGAAATCTTGGAAATTACCAATTTCACAATTGTACGGTTCGTCTGAGTTATCAGCTGCATTAGTAAATATAGATGGGAAAAATGCGGCGTCGGTCGGAAAACCAATTTTAGGTGTAAAGGTTAGAATAAATACTGAAGGAGAATTACTAATAAAAAGTTCTTATATATGTGAGAGATATATTGGAGATAAATATAAATTACCTGTTGAAGATGGATGGTATCATACAGGTGATATGGCAATAGTTGATCAATATGGCGGTATAATTATAAAAGGACGATTGGACAGTATTATAAATGTTTCCGGTAAAAAAGTTTGCCCTGAAGAAGTAGAGAAGGTTATTATCTCTATGCCTGGAATTGAAGAAGTGATTGTATATGGGAAAATACATGAAACATATGGAAATATTATAGCTGCTAAATTTGTTGGGAAACCAGAAATAACGGAAAGTGAAATAAAAAAATTTTGTGGAAAATATTTAGCAGATTATGAGATCCCAATGGTGATTGAAAAGGTTGATTACATACCGCATACAACTACTGGAAAAATAAACAGAAAGGAGTTTTTATAAATGAGTAATTCATATTGGCAGCCTTTAAATATGGCTAATGGAGGATTAGAAATTGAAATAGTGAAGGGAAAACAAGCATATTTATATGACGGTAATGGTAAAAAGTATATTGATGGTTATAGCGGCTTGTGGAACGTGGATTTGGGATATAATGATGAAGACATTATCGATGATATAGTACGGCAAATGAAACAATTACCATATGTTAATCCTATTACACTTAAAACACCTATAGTATCGGAAGTGTCAGATATATTATGTGAAATTACACATGATAAGATTTCAAAAATTGTATATACCTGTTCTGGATCAGAAGCAGTTGAAGCTGCAATTAAAATATCTAGGAAATATAGCGCAATGAAAGGGAAAAATAGAACAAAAATTGCAGTAATAGAAAACTCATATCATGGAAGCTATTATGGTTCAATGTCTGCTTCAAATTATGAGGGAACGGAAAAAGAGGGCTACGGTCCTATGCTGGAAGGTTTTATTTCATTACCGTTACCTTTTAGTAGAAAGAGAAAGGGGAATCTAATTGACGATAAAGAAAAACAATATTTTTTGCGACAGTTAGAAGAAATATTAGAAACAAACAAAGATACATTATGTAGTATAATCATAGAACCAGTTTTGGCGTCAGGTGGAGTTATTCCATTATTTCCGGAGTATATTTGTAAGCTTTCGGAGTTTTGTAAAACCAATGATATTTTGTTTGTGTGTGATGAAGTTGCAACGGGATTTTGGCGAACAGGAAGTATTTTCAGCTTTAAAAAATATAACATAAAACCTGATATTATTACAATATCTAAGGGGATTAACAATGGATATTTACCGTTAGGTGCAGTATGTATTTGCAAAAAAATAGAAGAATTATTTGAACAAAATGAAAAAATTCTTTTTCATTTATCAACCCAAAATGCCAATCCTATATGTATAGCAAGTGCATTAGCAACATTAAAGAAAATGAGAAGCAGGGAAATCCAGACAAAAGTTGAAATTTTAATAAAAGAATTTCAAGCTGCAATTTCGAAGAATTTAGTGAATTTAAATTCTGTGAGTGAAGTTAGACAAGTTGGATTAATGATTGCTATAGATTTGGTTCAATCTTTAGAAAGTAATGTCCCTATAGAAGAAAAAAGCTTATATGGTATAGTCGGAAGGTGTTTTGGTAAAGGGTGTATTGTGGGTATGTCTTACTCCACAAATATATCATCAGCGATTTTAATATTTCCTTCTTATATTATGAGCGACAATGATGTAAAGGAAGTTATTAAAATAGTAAAAGAATCTATTATGGAAGAATTAAGAATTAGATAAGGAGGTAGTAGTGTAAAAGAAAGTAAATTGAGCCAAAATCGTGGAATAGACACAAAAAACAGGCTCACATAGTGAACCAATTAAAAGGATATTCCCACCTGAGTAGAGAGGCGCACCTGCACATCAATAAGCAAACGGGTGGGTGCATCTGATACTGATGCCGGGATGCCTTTATTATCAAGTCTACTGTAACACGAAAACTTGAAGGTGTGCATCACTTTCATTACTATTTGTGCCGCCAACTGAAAGGCGGCGGAATGGAGATTAATATGGAAAAACAGATTAAGAAGTGTAGAAAATGTTTAAAACTTCTGCCTACAAATGCAAAAGGAGAAGTTATGGTTAAAGGTGATTTGTGTCCAGATTGTTTACGTGAATTAAAAATGAATACGACTATTGACTGGGATGAAAGGAAAAGAGAATTTGAGAATATAATTGAAGATATTAGAGGAAAACATACTTTTGATGGATTGGTTATGTTAAGTGGAGGTAAAGATAGCGTTTATGTAGCATATTTACTATCAAAAATCTATAAATTAAATATAGTTGCAATTACTATCGATAATGGTTTTGAATATGATGGAACTTTTGAAAACTCAAGCAGGTTAGCTAAAAAACTTGGCATTTCGCATATGATTTATAGGCTACCTATTGAAGTAATGAAAAAATATTATAGATTTTTCCTCACAGAGGAAAGTGTTAAGCTAAAAGACTGTAGCCAGATTTGTTTTTTCTGCGGGAGACTTCTAAAGTGTATATCTATTAAAATGGCTAAACAACTGGATGTTGCGGCTGTTTTTTCGGGACATACTGTAGAACAGGTTCGTGCGTTAGGAGATGAAAAAGGAAAAGATTCTAGTTATGCCATTCGCCAGAAGTATATTCAAACTTATACAGAGAGAAATTATGAAAAAGTAATTAAAATATTAGAAGAGCAGAATGAGAAAGAATTAATTGAATTGTTAAAAGATAATATTTCAGTTAATCGGTTTGAGAATTTTATTTATCCATTACAATACTTTGAATATAAACCGATAGAAATAGCAGAATTACTAAAAAAAGAAGTTGGATGGGAAGCCGATACACATTTTACTGGAAAATACATTTCTTCGGGTTGTAAATTAGCTAAAATAATGGAATATGTTGCATACAAAAATAATACAGATACTTATGTTGAAAGAGAATTTAGCGATCAGATTCGCAGGGGATCTTTAACTGTTGAAGAAGTTAAAGAAATTATGAACAGCAGAATTGAGGTAAGCGAAGAAAGAAAAGAAATTATGAAACAGTTATCGGTTACAGATGATGATTTGTTTTAGAGGTAGAATATGAATGATCAGTTGTTCCATGGATATAATTGTTTTGCAACAGCAGTTGGACAGCATTTAATTAATATAAAAAAATATAAAGCGATGGAAACTGTTGTCTTACGTTGGACCTTTGATTGTAACAAGTGTTGGATAAATGAAAATGTATGGTCTGTTGGCACCTGCGTAGAGGCTGCGGATTATCTACTGCAATATGATTTGGAAAAACTAGAAGGAATAAAAATTTCTGAAAGCAAGGAAGAATCTTTTCAAAAGAGCTTAGAAATTGCCAAAAAAAAGATTAGTGAGTATGGATCTCATGTTATATTAGTGGATTTTTATTACTTAAAATCTATAGATTGGAAACGAATGGAAAGATTTGGCTATTTTCCAAAACATTTACCTCATTTCATATGTATAACAGAGATAAGTAATTCAGAAGTTACATATCAAGATCCAATGTATAAATTTAGTGGCAAAATGACCATATCAGAATTAGAAGTTGCACAAAAAATTAACGTATGCGGCGTTGAACATGTAGGTACATATTACGATTTTGATTTTAAAAATTATCAGAATAAATATACATTTGAAAATAAAATCGAATATCAATTGAAGCGTTATCTTAAGAATCAGCAGTTTAAGTCAATAACAAAATTTGCAACAGCATTGTCTGATAATTATGATACTTTCTCTAATAAGAGTAATATGGACTGGGCGTTTAATTTTTACCTTGCTTTAGAATCAGTACCGCTTCAGAGGCAAAATTTTATGTTGGCAATTAGGGAACAGTATTCAGAATACAGCAAGATAATTATGGAGTTGATTATGGAATGGATAAAGATCAGAAAGAAATTCCATCAACTCTATAATCAGAAAGATATTAACATGTTGCGGGATATTATTGATAGTCTGAATGAAATATCCATTCAGGAGGAGATTGTTCCTAAGATATTGCTGGAAAGGTTACAGAATGATAAGAAATAAAGATATTGCCAAAATATGGGTATATAATGCCGGAATTGATAGGACGTGGCAGGACAGAGCATATGGCGTAAGAAAAGTCAATGATTTAAATGAACAGATAATGTTTAATAAACAGGGAGAAATTGTTCTATTTTTAACTGGACCTAATGATATTGTTTTTTTAAGTGAAAAACCAGATGAAGAATTTCTGGAAGATATTAAAAAGTTTGGTTATCAAGATTGCCAAATAATTATATTACCAAATGAAAAGATTACTGTGTCCGAATATTTATTTGAACATAAGGATATCCTGAAAAAAATAAAGCAACAAAAGCAGTATATATACATACCTTATATTTTGAGTATTTATGATGAAAAAAATTGTGAATCTTTAAACCTAAACATATATGGATCCAATGCAGATATAGTCAAAACAATTAATGATAAGATGAATGCTCGTAAAATAATGGAGGAATTATCTCTTCCTGTTGTAGACGGATATCTGTGTAATACTAAAGAAAATTTGTTCAAGGCACATGATTTATTGGTTAAAAGAGGATGTAATAAATTTGCCATAAAAGAACCATATAATTCGGCTGGAAAAGGTGTGTATTTTATAAGGGATGATAAACAGTTTGCTTCATTTGCAAGAATGATGCGTTTTTCAAAAGATGAAAGTTTTAAAATTTCTATTGAAGAATGGTTGGAAAATAAGCGAGATATCAATTATCAAATAGAAATTTCAGAAGATGGTAATGTAGAACTAATTGCTATTACAGAACAAATTATTTCTGTTACTTCTTATAAAGGAACCATATATCCAGCAAGATTATCATCAACAGAAGTTGAAATGTATCAAAAATACGCACAGATAATTGGAAAGAAGTTATTTGCTCTAGGATACCGAGGCTTAGTAGGTATTGATTCAATGATTAAAGCAAACGGAGAAATTATACCAGCAATTGAATTCAATGCTAGATTGAATCAGTCATCTTTTTACTTACCTATCATGGAATTCTTTTCACGAAGAAACCGTAATACATTGATTAGAAGTTATGATATTCAAACAAATGAAAAGCTGGATTACAAACAATTAAAAAAAATATTAAAGCAAAGGCAGATATATTATTCGGAAGATACAGAAGAAGGAATTATTATTTTAAATTCATCAAGTATTTCAGCATATAAAGATACCAAATATCATAGTCGTTTATTTCTAGGTATTGTATTTGAAAAAGATAAAGATATTAAAATACAATATAATATTATAGATGAATTTGTTAAATATGCACAAACATTATAGGAGGATTTATTATGTTAGAGAAAATTAAAGAGATTGTAAGTGAAAACACATTTGTAGAAATTGAAAAATTAAATAGTATGCAAGGCGATGATCTGTTAACACAGATAGGATTAGATTCAATTAACGTCGTATATGTGATAGGTGCAATTGAAGATGAATTTGGCTTTACATTTGCGGATGAAGACTTGCTCTTAGAAAAATTTGAAACTTTTGATAAAATCGAATCGTTAGTAAAGAAGTATACGGAAAGGTAAGTATTTATGGAAAATAAAAAATTATGGGAATTGGCTAAAAAATATGGTACGCCATTATATATCTTTGATGCAGACTTGATTAAGAATACGTATACGATGATGAAAAAAGAATTAAAGGACTTTGAAATTTTCTTTTCAGTAAAAGCCAATCCTTCTTTGGCTATTTGTCAAGTCCTAAAAGAATCAGGAAGCAGTATTGAGGTTGCATCTGAAGGGGAATTGCGCTTAGCATTAGGGGCAGGATTTGACCCTGATAACATAATCTTTTCTGGCCCAGGGAAATTGAGGTCGGAAATAGAGTTTGCATTAGACAATAAAATTGCTGCGTTAATTGCGGAGTCATTTGAAGAAGTGCAATTAATTAATGAAATTGCAAAAAAAAGAAATTTTAAAGTAAATATTGGCATTAGAATTAATCCAAGTTATGAGTCTGTGCAGAAAAATCCAGTTATATCAATGATGGGGCGGGGAACACAATTCGGTGTTGATAAAAATGATTTAGATGTTATTATACCATATATAAAAGAGCATCCATACTTAAATCTCATGTGCTTTCATATATATTCTGGATCTCAGATATTTGATTTTAGCGTAGCAGCTACATATTTTAGCGAAGCTACAAAGCTAGTAACTAATATTATTCAACAATATAAATTAGAA
>Ga0079226_10000696_pt1 | contig 24417 bp, 21 predicted proteins | sample Poulit2014_FD_76345 | JGI IMG/M metagenome (GOLD analysis project Ga0079226, IMG submission 76345) | Agricultural soil microbial communities from Georgia to study Nitrogen management - Poultry litter 2014 | ecosystem: Environmental > Terrestrial > Soil > Agricultural land | place: USA: Georgia...
GAAGTCCACCCCAACGATCACGTGAATGCATCACAGTCTTCGAACGACGTGTTCCCCACCTCGGTGCACGTGGCCGCCACCGAAGAGGTCATCACCGATCTCAAACCGGCCCTGGACCACCTCGCGAGCGCTTTAGAACGCAAAGCCGAGGAATATAAGGACGTCGTAAAGTCCGGGCGCACCCACTTAATGGATGCCACGCCTGTGACGTTGGGACAGGAATTCTCCGGTTACGCGGCGGCGGTTCGTTACGGCATTGAGCGTTTGGATGCCGCCCTGCCGCGGGTTGCTGAAGTACCGCAGGGTGGTACGGCTGTCGGCACGGGAATTAATACACCAAATGGTTTCCCGCAGAAGGTGATCGCGTTCCTGGTGGAACAAACCAACCTGCCCCTCACAGAGGCCCGTAACCATTTTGAAGCCCAGTCGGCTCGGGACGGTCTCGTTGAACTTTCCGGTGCGCTGCGCACGATCGCGGTGAGCGTGACGAAGATCGCGAACGATATTCGCTGGATGGGTTCAGGACCCAACACCGGTCTTGGCGAGATCCATTTGCCGGACCTACAGCCCGGCTCTTCGATCATGCCGGGCAAGGTGAATCCGGTGGTGCCGGAAGCTATCTTGATGGCCTGCTCACAGGTTGTTGGCAATGACGCCACCGTGGGGTGGGCGGGTGCCAGCGGAAACTTTGAACTCAACGTGCAGATCCCAGTGATGGCGCGCAATGTGTTGGAATCGATGCGTTTACTGGCCAATTCTTCACGCATTTTTGCTGATAAGACCATCGACGGCATCGAGGCTAATGTGGAGCGTGCCCGTGAATTGGCTGAGTCTTCTCCCAGTATCGTGACACCGCTGAACCGCGTCATCGGTTATGAGAAAGCTGCTGAAGTCGCTAAATACGCAGTCGAACATTCAGTGACGGTTCGTGCGGCCATCGATGCTCTTGGGCTTCTTGAGAGTGGCGATATCACGCAGGAACAGCTTGATGAGGCACTTGATCTGATGGCAATGACGACACCGGGGCTTTAAAATCGGTGTATGACAACAACGGGGTCGACATCTGGTGTGACTGTGCCGCAGTCTGCGGTGGTGGTCGGGGCTGGGATTGTAGGACTCTCCACAGCCTGGCATCTGCTGCGGTTGGGTGTGGACGTTGTTGTTATTGATCGTGATGACATCGCGGCCGGTTCCTCGTGGGGTAACGCCGGGTTTTTAACTCCGGATATAGCTACTCCACTTCCGGAACCGGCCGTTTTGCGTTATGGCCTTAAAGCGCTGGTTTCTCCTCGCTCGCCGCTGTACGTGCCGATTGGTTTCGACCCGCAACTGTGGAATTTCCTTTTACGTTTCGCCACCCATTGCACGTCTAGGGCGTGGAGGGCTAATGGAAAACGGTTGGCTACGTTGAACCGTCAGTCTTTGGAGGCTTTCGCCGAGATTGATGCTGCTATCCAGCAAGCCGGTGATGCGAGCCCTGAAACTCCCGTTGCCGAATCAGGACCTTTCACTGCCTGCTTCAACTCTGAGGCTTCCCGCAAGAATTTTATCGCCGAATTAGACGGCATGATTGATGCGGGACAAGAAGTGGACTATCACCTCATTGACGGCGAAGTGGCCCGTGACACATTGCCCGTGCTGTCACACAGGGCCACGCACGCGGTGGAGATTCGAAACACGAAACACATTGACCCACCCCGGTACATGGAGCATCTAGCCCGCGATGTGCAGCGACTGGGCGGAGTTATCCGTACCGGGACTTTAGTGCAGGAACTCTTCGACGAAGGCAATCAAGTCGTGGTGCGCACGGGGGCCAGCGACATCACGGCGGATATCGCGGTGATTGCTACTGGAGCTCACCTGGGCCAGCTGGCGAAAAAGTGGGGAGTGAAAACCATTGTTCGTGCTGGGCGCGGTTATTCCTTCTCGGTGCAGTTGGATGAGCCAGCGGCCGGGCCCATGTATTTCCCCGACGATAAGTTGGCGTGCACGCCTTTAGGTGATCGGTTGCGCATTGCCGGGATGATGGAGTTTCGGCGCGGCGATGAGCCGTTTGATCCCCGCCGCATTAAAGCAGTCGCGCGCGCCGCAGCCCCGTGGTTTAACGACCTGGCCCTTGATGACCCGCAGGTGCGAGCCGATGAATGGGTGGGATCACGGCCCTGCACGCCGGACGGACTACCACTAATTGGGAGAACGTCTTCCCCGCGAATCGCCGTGGCTGGTGGTCACGGAATGTGGGGTGTAGTGCAGGGGCCAATTACGGGGAAGTTGTTGGCGCAGCACTTAACCGGTCCACCGGTGCCGGAGTTGACCTCTTTTGATCCCTTACGATGAGGGACCGTGCACAACGTTATTTTGGCTTCCGCCTCTCCTGCGCGGCTAGCGACGCTGCGGGCAGCCGGCGTAGAGCCGGAAGTTATCACTTCTTCCGTTGATGAACCGGCCGTCGTTACTCAAGCACTTCAGGAGAACCCAGACCTGCATGCCAGCGATGAGGCCCTGCTGTTGGCACGCGCCAAGGCGGAGGACGTCGCGGGGCGAGATGCTCATTCTGCGCATACTGACCAGATCGTGATTGGTTGCGACTCGATTCTAGAGTTCGACGGCCAGTCGTGGGGGAAACCATTAACCGCTGAGCGGGCACGTGAACGCTGGCGCATGATGCGGGGAAAGAGTGGCGTTCTGCATTCGGGGCACTGGATCATTGCCGGGGATCGAGCCAGCGGAGTCACGGTCAGCACCACGGTGTTCTTTGCCGATATTTCTGATCAAGAAATCGACGCTTACGTCGCCAGCGGTGAGCCTTTACGAGTCGCGGGCGGATTCACCATTGACGGTCGCGGCGGCTGGTTCATCGAAAAGATTGCCGGTGACCACCATTCCGTAGTGGGAATCAGCCTTCCCGCCGTGCGTGAAGTGTTGCGTGAAATGGGTATCGCTGTCACGAAGTTATGGGCATAGTTTAGGGTCTTGATTGTTCGCTTTCCACTAATCTTCACCTTTACGCAACCGTAGGTTAAGGATTCTTTGTAGGATTCCTATAAATTCGCGGGTGGAGTCTTGCGGAGAGTTCCAGAGTTTTACGCCAACGGCCTGCTGGGGTGCCCTTAATAGGTGTTTGTGCGTTAGCGTGACCGATCGAACCGTGTAGAAGGAGCGTAAGTGTGGCAGCTTCCTCGCTGACCAAAGTATTGATCGCCAATCGTGGTGAGATCGCCGTGCGGATCGTGCGTGCTTGTCAAGATGCCGGCATTAAATCAGTAGCCGTGTATGCCGATGGTGACCGTGACGCCTTGCACGCTCGTCTGGCCGATGAGGCCTTCGCTCTGGGGGGCTCTAGCGCAACCGATACTTACCTGTCTATTGACAAAATTTTGGACGTCGCCTCTCGTGCTGGCGCCGATTCCGTTCACCCTGGTTATGGGTTTCTGGCAGAGAGTTCGGGCTTTGCACAGGCGGTTATTGATGCCGGCTTGACGTGGATTGGACCGCCTCCGCAGGCCATCGAAAATTTGGGCGACAAGGTTTCGGCTCGCCACATTGCGCAGCGCGCTGGGGCGCCACTGGTCGCTGGCACCCCTGGCCCGGTGGATTCAGTGGACGAGGTTTTGGCTTTCGCTGATGAGCACGGTCTTCCGATCGCGATCAAGGCCGCCTTTGGTGGGGGTGGGCGCGGTTTGAAGGTTGCGCGTAACCGCGATGAGGTCGCTGAACTCTATGAATCTGCCGTGCGTGAAGCCACCGCCGCTTTTGGTCGCGGTGAATGTTTCGTTGAGCGTTACCTCGACTCCCCGCGGCACGTAGAGACTCAGTGCCTAGCTGATGAGCACGGCAACGCCGTCGTGGTTTCTACTCGAGATTGCTCGCTGCAGCGCCGTCACCAAAAATTGGTGGAAGAAGCTCCAGCACCCTTCTTGTCCGATGCGCAAAATGAGCAGCTGGTTTCTTCTTCCATCGCAATCATGAAAGAAGCCGGCTATGTCGGAGCCGGGACCTGTGAGTTCCTGGTAGGACTGGACGGCACGATTTCTTTCTTGGAAGTAAATACTCGCCTCCAGGTCGAACACCCCGTGACCGAAGAAATCTCGGGTATCGACCTGGTGCGTGAACAGTTTCGCATCGCAGCTGGTGAACCCCTGGGTTATGACTCAGTGTCAACGCGCGGCCATTCCTTTGAATTCCGTCTAAACGGTGAGGACCCGGCCGCGAACTTCCTGCCCTCCCCGGGAACAGTTTCACGCTTAAAACTGCCCACAGGCCCTGGTGTCCGCGTTGATACCGGTGTAGAAGACGGCGACGTGGTCTCGGGTGCCTTCGACTCGATGCTGGCCAAACTGATCGTGACCGGCGCCACCCGTGATGAGGCTTTGGCGCGTTCTCGTCGGGCTCTGAGTGAACTCGACATTGAGGGTATAGCCACGGTGGTGCCTTTCCACCGCGCGGTTATTAATGAACCCGATTTCACGGCTGAAGATGACGTCTTCAAAGTCCACACGCGCTGGATTGAAACCGAATACGCCGATCGGCTAGGAACCCTCACTGCGCAACTGCCAGCTGGGACTCCCGAAGTTGAACAAGAGCAGGAAACTGAGCGCGTCGTTGTCGAAGTGGGCGGCAAACGTCTCGAAGTGGTCTTGCCTGCCAGCTTGAACTTGGGGGCACGGCGCACCAACGGCAACGCGGCACGCAAACCCAGCAGGCGCGGTAGCAGTCGCAACAACACAGCCAGTGCAGCAAGTGGTAATTCTTTAGAATCCCCCATGCAGGGCACGATCGTGAAGATCGCTGTTGAGGCCGGTGATGAAGTTTCTGCCGGTGACCTCGTGGTGGTTTTAGAGGCGATGAAGATGGAACAGCCTCTCGTTGCGCATCGAGATGGTGTTGTGGGTGACCTGATGGCTGAAGTAGGCGCTACGGTGAGTGCAGGAACGGTTATCTGCGATATTTCCGATAAGGAGTAGGCACCGCCTCACCATGGCTCCTCGCACTTGGTTAGCGCCCACGTTATTGACGGTGATGACCATCACCGTGCTCGAAGCCATGCGGTTTTCTGGGCCGCTGTTTTCTGTAGCCTATGAGCAGGCTTCCAGCCCCATCGTTGCATCACTGGCGTTTCTCGCTGCAGCTATTCCCGCCGCTGTTTTGGCTTTGACAGCCAAAGCGGGCCGTTTACTGCGTGCCGCCGGTATTTCAGTGGTGTTGTACGTCATCACCCACGCTTCACTGCAATTAGCATCGGGAGGTCTCTACCCGGGCGGACTGCTGTTGATCACCACAGCACTAACATCGTGGGTTTTATGTGTAGCGACGGTGCGCCGCGCTTTCGATGCTCGCACCGTGGTTGTCACGATCCTTTTCGGCACGGCACTTGCTATCGCGTGGCAACTACTGGTGGGAACGTGGGATATCGCCTGGCGCAATGACTTCCCGGCCCTGATTATCATGACCTTCGCGCTTATGGCACTATTTTTGCTGGGCGCTTTTGCCATTACTAAGCAGGCTGCCACTGCTGAGGACGGCGGTACGCGGGTTCGTCTGCGTGATTTGTGGCCCTTGGGCGCCTGGTTGACCGTCGCTGTCATGGTTTTCGCTAACCCGGCTTTCCTGGCCTCACAAAGCCACATCGCGCTGGGATGGTCCGGCGCGATCGCACTGGTCGCAGTGGCGATTGGCGTGAGCTTATTGGACCCCCAGGAAGCTCAGAGCGATGTCCCTCTTTTAGCGCCCGCTGGGAAGTCACGGCAGCGCACCATTATCGCCAGCGTCGGATTTATCGGTGGCGTGGTTGTTGGCTTCGCTGTGAGCGGCTTCATAGCCATCATCGCCATTTTCATCGCTTTATTAGCAAGCATCCCGCTGCTCCTCGATGTTTTGGAACGCCCCACTGGCGCTGACGATGAACCCGGCAGCACGATCCCCTCCGTGTTCACTCTCACGGTGGCCACGCTGGTCATTGCGGCCATCCCCATGGTGACTCTGACGCTCTACCACCTCAATTACCACTTAAACCTCACGATCCCACACTTCGTAATCGCCGGGGTCTTGGCCGCTCTTCTGCCCGTGTCAGCACTTGTTGCTGTGTGGAATAAAACGCCCGCTGCAGATGATGACGCCGACACGACCACCCCCACCCACCCGGTCACGGTAGAGAAGGTCGGTGGCGGAGCTCTATTACTCATCGCGCTCTTTGCGGGGTTAATGGCTCCCACGATTCCAAGCAATGACGATGTTGCTGACGCAACTGAATCTGAGGAACCCACTTCGCTGCGAGTAATGTCATGGAACCTGCACTTCTCGGTCTCTGACGCCCCTCGAATTCCTCTGGACGAAGTGCTCGCAACCGTCGAAAAAGCCGAGCCGGACGTGCTTTTACTGCAAGAAGTAAGTCGGGGCTGGCTGCGGGGCGGAGGAACTGACACGTTGACTTGGCTCGCTTCGGCTACCGAAATGACAGCTGCGTGGGAGCCGGGAACCGACAACCAGTTTGGCAATGCAATCCTTGCCAAGTACCCCTTGACTGACCAACAGGGCACACAACTAGCAAAGTCGGTAACGGGCACTTCCCGTCAATCCCTCATCGAGGCGACTATCGAATCCCCTCACGGCGATATTCGTGCCGCATCAACACAAATTTTGCATCGCGGAAATGACAGCGACGTCGACACCACTCGCGCGCTAAACGACGCGCTGGCCTCAGATGTTTTGGATGGAAACGTCGTGCTGGGCGGAGCTTTCGATGCCGGCGCCGCCGACAGTGACGAAATCACGGAAATGCTCGATGCCGGCTGGACGAGCGCCATCGACAAGGCGGGTACGGAAGAAGACACCTACCCCGCGCCCGACCCTGACCAGCGCGCAGACTGGTTGTTCTTTGGCCCCGGACTCACGCCCGATGCCGCTACGGTCTTAGAAGACGCCACCGGCAGCGTTCACCTGCCGATTCTCGCCGAGTTCGAGCTCGGAGCTGGTGAATAACTCGGTTAATCGTCCGGATTAACTACCGGATGCAGCATGCGGGCGCTTTCCGCGATCGAACCGGAAAGTGACGGGTAGACACTAAAGGCGTGCGCCACGTCGTCCACACTCAGGCCGTGTTCAACTGCGAGCGCCACAGAAAAGATCAACTCGCTGGCACGCGGAGCCACAATGACCCCGCCCATGACTGTGCCGGAGAAGCGACGGGCGATGATTTTCACGAACCCGTCACGAATGCCGAGCATTTTGGCTCGCGCGTTGCCGGCCAGCGGCAACATCACGACGTTACCCACGAATTTCCCGCGTTCTAAATCGGCTTCGGTGTATCCCACGGTCGCGATTTCGGGAGCGGTGAAAATGTTGGCCGTGACATTGCGTTTGTCAAAGGGACGTACCGCATCCCCGAGTGCGTGCGCCATCGCGATGCGTCCCTGCATGGCTGCGACCGATGCCAGCGGAAGAATGCCGGTGCAGTCACCTGCCGCATAAATACCACGCACAGAGGTGCGGGAGACGCGGTCGATTTCGATGTGGCCGCTCTCGCTGCGGTTGATCCCCAGCTCTTCTAAACCTAAATCGTCGGTGTTGGGGACAGACCCCACGGCCATGAGGCAGTGGGATCCGGTTACGGTGCGACCATCTTCAAGTTCAACGATGACACCATCGCCCTCTCGCCGCACTGACGCTGCTCGAGAGCGGGAGAGAACCTCCATGCCGCGGCGTTTGAACACGTCTTCAATGACGGCGCCCGCATCGACGTCTTCATTTGGCAGAACCTGGTCGCGGGACGAGACAAGCGCGACGTCCCCGCCCAGCCCGTTATAGGCGCCCGCGAACTCTGCGCCGGTGACTCCGGAACCAACCACGATGAGTTTCTCGGGGAGTTCCTGCAGCGAGTACAGTTGCTTCCAGTTCAAAATACGCTGACCGTCCGGTTTGGCGGTGGGGAGCTCTCGCGGGGAAGCCCCGGTGGAGATTAAGACCGCATCGGCGTGGATCTGTGACGTGGAGCCATCTTGTTCGCTGGTGATTTCCACTTGGTCTTCAGAAAGTAAGCGTCCTTTGCCAATGACAATGTTGATGCCTTCTTTTTCCATCCGCGTCTTAATGTCGCGAGACTGGGCGTTGGCGAGTTCTAAAACTCGTTGATTAACGGCACCTAAATCCACGTGCAGTTTTGAAACCGCGTCTTCATTACCTTCAGCAAAGACCCCCAATTCCTCTGCCCCTTCGGTGGTGGTGCGCAACTCCGCCGTCGCGATCAAGGTCTTGGAGGGCACGACGTCAGTTAAGACCGCGGAGCCGCCCATACCGGCGCGCTCAATGACGGTGACATCAGCTCCGAGCTGTCGCGCAACTAGCGCGGCTTCGTAGCCGCCCGGCCCTCCCCCGATGATGACGACGTGCTGAGTGCGTGAGTTGCTTTTACCGTTAGTCACAGTCCCCATTGTGCCGATAAAACATTCCCCGTGTGCAATGGGCGTTTATTGCGTGTCCGACTAGGGTGTGGTTATGGCGTTTGAATCCCGTGTATCACCTGATAATGACCTGTTGGTAGCGAACACTCCTTTTGATGTTGCCCAGCAAGCTGCGGCTCGCATCGCTGAAAAATCCGGTGTACCCAGCCACGACATTGCGTTAGTTTTAGGCTCGGGTTGGTCAGGTGCGGCCGACCTATTGGGGGAAGTGATCGCCGAGATTGATGCCGCAACCCTGCCCGGCTTTCCTGATTCAGGAGTCGCGGGGCACTCAGGGCAGTTACGGTCTATCTATCTTAAAGACAGTGACAAACACGCCCTAATCATCGGGGCCCGCACCCACCTTTATGAGGGATTTGGCGTAGAACCTGTCGCCCACGGGGTGCGCACTGCGGCAGCCTGTGGAGCGAAAACCGTGATCTTAACCAACGGCTGCGGGGGCATCGATCCGCACGTGCCAGCGGGTACACCCGTATTGATCGCCGACCACATCAACTTAACGGCCACCTCTCCACTGGAGGGAGCCACCTTTGTTGACCTAACGGACCTGTATTCGCAGCGACTGCGGTCTATTGCCCAAAAAGTTGATCCCACGCTCGGTGAAGGTGTCTACGCCCAATTCCGCGGACCCCAATATGAGACACCGGCAGAGATACGCATGGCACGCACTTTGGGAGCTGACCTGGTCGGTATGTCTACCGCTATCGAAGCGATCGCGGCCCGGGAGGCCGGACTGGAGATCCTGGGCATCTCGCTCGTTACAAACTTGGCCGCCGGCGTCAGTTCGACACCGCTGTCACACGAGGAAGTTTTAGCGGCCGGTAAACAAGCCGCACCCCGTATCGCCAAATTACTAGCAGCGATTACAACCCAAATAACGAATGACCAGGTGGATCGGGAATGAACCCTGACGATGTGGATTTAAGCGAACTCGAACCAGCCGTCGAAGCATGGATCGAAGGTGATATCGACGGCCAAACAGCGGGAGAATTACAGGACCTTTTAGCGCGCGCTAACTGCGATGCCCCCGATGCGGTAACCGGCGAACGCGATGCCGCTTTAGTGGAATTGGCTGACCGCTTTCGAGGCTTCTTAGCGTTCGGTACCGCCGGGCTGCGGGGCAGGCTGGGAGGCGGGCCGAACCGCATGAACCGGGCCGTGGTAGCCAAAACAGCAGCCGGAATCGCCAGTTTCATCTCTCGCCAAGTACCTGATGGGCATGTGCCACACGTTGTCATCGGCTATGACGCCCGCCGTCTAAGCGCGGATTTCGCTTTGGACTCTGCCGCTGTCTTCACCGCTGCCGGAGCGCACGTCACCCTGATCGACGGTTACGTGCCCACCCCCATATTGGCGTTTGCCGTCCGTCACCTCGAAGCAGACGTGGGAGTGATGGTCACTGCCAGTCATAACCCGCCACACGATAACGGCTATAAAGTTTATTTGGGCGGAAAAATTACGGACGACGTCGCTCGGGGCGTGCAAATCGTGGCACCAACCGATGCCGAAATAGCCGCGGAGATCGCGCAGACTCCACCCGCGAACCAGATCCCCCAGGCGGCTGAAGGATGGGATTTGATTGACGAAGAAATTATCGATGCCTACCTGAAAGAAACCTCGGTGGCGGTACGCCAAAGCGTAGGGAACATGGAGAGCTCGACCAAAACTACTGATTCACTGCGCATTGTCTACACCCCGCTTCACGGCGTGGGTGGCAGCATGACCCTGCAAGCACTCGCAGATGCCGGCTTTGATGACGTTCACGTGGTGGATGAACAGGTCTATCCCGATCCGGATTTCCCAACGGTTGCTTTTCCCAACCCGGAGGAACCCGGTGCGCTGGACTCGGCACTGCAGCTAGCCGAAGACGTGAACGCCGATCTTGTTATTGCTCAAGACCCGGATGCTGATCGATGCGCAATCGCCGTCCGTGATGACGCGACCGGCAGGATCCGCAAACTCAACGGCGACGAAGTGGGATCTGTCTTAGCCCACGTCATTGCCCAAGGTGAGCATGAAGAGCAGGCAGTGTTGGCGTCGTCCATAGTTTCATCGCGGCTTATCAGTCACATCGCCAACGCACACGGATTGCGTCACCAACTCACCCTGACCGGGTTTAAGTGGATCGCACGAGTTCCTCACCTGGCCTACGGGTACGAAGAAGCTCTCGGGTACTGCCTCACGCCACGCGTCGTGGCCGATAAAGACGGCATTGCCACCGCAATATTTGCCGCACGTGTCGCGCGGGCCCTCAAGGATCGCGGACAAAGTTTCACATCGGTGTTGAACGATGTTTATCGGGAACACGGATACTTCGCGACCGAACAATTATCGGCCCGCTTTGTCAACACCTCGGCAATTGATGACCGCATCGCGAACTTCCTCGCATCCCCACCCACAGAACTACTGGGGCAGCCCGTAACGGAAGTGATTGACCTCGCCACAGGATTAAACGACTTACCGCCCACGGCGGGAGTCTGGATCACCACCAACGCCAACACCCGCGTGGTGATCCGCCCCTCGGGCACGGAACCAAAACTCAAAAGTTATCTAGAAATTGTGCAACCGGTCAGCCCCAACGCCAGTGACCAGACGCTCCAAACCGTGTTTGAAGAATCGCGCACCAAACTCGCGACCCTCAAGAGCGAACTGGCGAGGGCACTCAACCTGTACTAAAAAAAAACTCATGCCTACGACGAGGGGCAACGCAGACTAGTCGTCTCGTGTTGCTAAGTCGGAGAGAACGTTCGCGCTGCTAGACATTCCTAAACGTGTGGCACCCGCAGCGATCATCGTCAAAGCATCATCAGCAGTTCGGATACCACCCGAGGCTTTAATCCCCGCCCTATCACCCACGGTGTGCTTCATAATCTCCACCGCACGAACGGTGGCACCCCCCGCGGGATGAAAACCGGTGGACGTCTTCACAAAATCAGCTCCAGCAGTCACGGCGATTTCGCAGGCGGTGGCAATTTCAGTCTCGGTCAAGGCCGCCGATTCAATAATCACCTTCAGAACCCGCTCACTGCGCGGCACAACGTCGCGAACAGCGACGATGTCGTCACCGACCTGCTGCCAGTGCCCATCTTTCGCCAGGGACAGATTCATCACCATGTCGACCTCATCGGCGCCATCCGCTACGGCCCGCGCAGCCTCAGCCGCCTTGACGCCGCTGTGGTGGGCACCCGAGGGGAATCCGCACACCGTGGCGACCTTCACATCAGCCAACTCCACATCACCCAGCGGCAACATGGACGGTGAAACACACACCGCGTAAATCTCGAACTCTCGCGCCGTGGCAACCAATTTCGCCACATCATCACGCGTCGCCTCCGGACGCAATAACGTGTGGTCAGTAATACCAGCTACCTCACGACTTATCTTCGAACTCATCGTCATCTTCCATATCTTCTTCTCGATAAGAATCAACGACGTCCGCCTCTGAGCCGCTCTCACGCTCCATGGAGCGATTTACCTCATCTCCACGGTCAAATACTACGTCGGAATCGTCGTCCCATTCCGGAACATCGCTGGGATCAACATCGAGGTAATCGTCATAAAGATCACCAGGATTGGCTTGTTCCCCTAACAGCCCCGCATCACGAAGCGCATCTTCATTGCCTGAAAGCATCGACATTTTTGGCCTCCTTTAACGCAGCGCTACACCCACCACCTCTAGTATCGCCCTTAAGCGAAGAAAACAGTAGCGGTGAGATTAGGTTAAATATTGCTCCGACGCCAGTAAAGCCGTCATGGCCAAAAAACGGGAACCAATCGCTATGGCCCGCTCATCTGGATCAAAATCTCCCTGATGCAGGTCGTAGATCCTACCGCCCGGCGTGCGGGTCCCCAGGCGGGCCATGGCACCGCGGGCCTTCGTTAAATACCACGCGAAATCTTCCCCACCCAAAGACTGTTCAACGCTAATCTCCGCTGATTCACCCAGCATCTGGTGAACTGCGCGTTTAAAGGTGTGCACCGCCTGTTCGTCGTTAACCACCGGAGGAACGCCGCGATTGTGTCGCACTTCAGCACGCACTCCCAACGGCGCACACACTGTTCGCACCGCGCGATCAACAACATCGCCGGCCTCATGCCAGGCCTCGATATCTAAACACCGCAAAGTGCCCTCTAGGGTCCCCGTCATCGGTATGACATTTGGGGCACTCCCCGCGTTCGCGATTCCCCAGGTGAGGTTAACTCCCGAACGTGGGTCAATTGAGCGGCCCAAAATACCGGGCACCTCGGTGATGATCGCACCCATCGCGTACACCAGGTCGGTTGTTAAATGCGGCCTAGAAGTGTGCCCGCCATCGCCGCGCAGCGAGATCGTGACCTTATCTGATGCTGACGTGATGGGCCCGACTCGTAGCCCAACCGTGCCAACATCCAACTTGGGTTCACAGTGCAGAGCATAAACTTCACCGACACCATCTAATCCTCCAGCCGCGATCACATCAGGGGCGCCGCCGGGCTGCAGTTCTTCTGCCGGCTGGAAAATCAGGCGCACACCGGTTTGCAACAGGTCTACTTCAGCAAGCTTTGCCAACACCTTTCCCGCGCCCAATACTGCTGTGGTGTGCACATCGTGGCCACAAGCATGGGCCACGCCCGGAACAGTGGAAGCAAATGATGATGTCGTCTCATCCGGTATGGGCAATGCATCTAAGTCGGCACGCAAGGCCACCAGCGGCACACCTGTTTCGACTTCACTGGGGCCAATATCGCAGGTCAAACCCACTCCGTTGGGTAAGATGCGGGGCTGCATCCCGATCTTCTCTAATTCGGCTGCCACCAGAGCCGTGGTGTCACATTCAACACGGGAAAGCTCCGGATGGGCATGAATGTGGCGGCGCAACTTCATCAACTCCGGTGCCATCGTTGTCACCAAGTCTGTGATGCGTCGCGCTGAAGTGCTCATGGAGCGATCGTAAATGTCACAGCAAATCTTCGCGCCCGGACTCGCGAAGCACGTCAACGATTCCTTTCACCTGCTGCGCATTCTCGCGCTTGGTCACCAGCAAAGCATCCGGCGTGTCCACCACGACCGCTTCATCGATGCCTAAGACCACGACCTTCCGCCCCGAGCGTGACGCAACGAGTGGAGTGTCGGCGTCCACAATGAGGGGCTCATCGCCAGTCGCGAAGTCACCCAAGGTGTCTCTTCCGCTCTCGCGATTCACAATCTGACGCAGGGCGGCGAAGTCACCGACGTCGTCCCACGCAAAGGTGCCGGGTACAACGGCCACTCCCCCTTCGGCAGCTACCGGTTCCGCGATTGCGTGGTCAATGGCGATTTTCGTCAGATGTGGCCACACTCGCCCCATTACCTCTACGCGACGGTCGGTGTCCCAAGCTTTAGCGATCTCGGTGACACCCGCGTATAGGCCGGGCTGGAGCCGTTGCAGATGATCCAGGAGCGTCCCAGCGGTGAAAATGAACATTCCGGCGTTCCAGAAATACTTCCCCGATGCGAAATACTCTTCCGCTACCTCGGCTTCCGGTTTTTCTACAAACGCCTCAACAGACCGAGCTTGCTGCTCAGGTAACGGCTCTCCGGCGTGGATATAGCCAAACGCCATCGACGCACGCGTGGGTTGCAATCCAATCGTGGCGATATACCCCTCGTTAGCCGCGTCAATGGCGTCACTAACTGCATTATCGAAAGTTTCCTGTCCCGCAATCACGTGATCAGCGGCGAAAGATCCGACCACCACCTGCCGCCCCTCACGACGCGCTAGGACGGCCACCGCCAACCCGATCGCGGCCATCGAATCCCGCGGCGAAGGTTCCAGCAACACATTTGTGGGCGCGACTTCCGGCAGCTGCTTATGGACGGCGTTACTGTGCTTCTCCCCCGTGACCACCATGATCCCCTCATGAGTAGCAAGAGGAGAAAGCCGATCAACAGTTTGTTGCAGTAAAGAGCGTCCAGCGCCGGTTAAATCCAATAAAAATTTCGGATGACTCGCCCGCGAGAGCGGCCACAGTCGCGTCCCGGCACCCCCGGCTGGAATCACGGCACGAAAATTAGAAATCGCCATGCCCGAAAGCCTAGCGGGAAAGCCCGCTAGTCACGGGCGGGGATATACGACACCAACTGATCAGTATCATTCGGCAGCGGCGGGTTAGCCGTCCAGGCAGCGGCATACAACATAATGCGGGCCATAAAGTTAACCCACAGCAGCAGCGTAATAATCACGGCAAAGGACGCGGTCAACGGATCACTCGACCCACCCACAGCCGAGGTACCCAAAACCTTCAGAATTCCGATCCCTAGCGCGCCAGCTAACGAGCCGTAAATGAGATCCCACTTCGGTGGTTTCGCCCCCGCAGCGACCCGCATTAAAAGAATGAGGGTGAACGCGTCGATAATCAGCACCGCGATGAAACCCAGGGCCTTAATAACCAGTCGGCCAGCATCAGTGTCTTCCCAACCGAATAAGCCCAGCAGCCATCCCGTGGCGGTACCGATAATTACCGACGCCGCAGCAGAAGCCAAGATTGCTAGTCCGAAGGTGAGCAGCCCCACGACGTCCTTCGTTTTGGCTTTCACGAAGTTCTCAACTTCGCGTTCCATGCCGAACATCAATCGCACCGCAACGCGCGTGGCGTTCATGAACTTAGTGGCCGAGAAGATCAGGACAGCGACCGCGATCACACTGGCTAAAGAAAACGTACGGTCCATGATGAGGTCGTCGGGTTTGATCACCCCATCGCCATCGCCGGTATCCACGATGCCCGGCGCAAAATTATCCATCTCATCTAAAACGGACTCGCGCAGGGCGTCGTTATCCCCCAAGACGGCCATGAAAACCGTCCAACCAATAGCAAGCCCGGCGAAAATCGAGAAAAGAGCCGAGTATGCGATACCGCCCGCTAAAACAGTGCCGTCGGCAAAGGAGTAGCGCTTTAAAGTTCGGGCCAGCCGTGAATTTTGGTACCACGACAGGGCGCGTTTAGCCTTCACACTTGGAGGCGTATTCGATGTTTGTTGGGCACTCACAAAGCCGACCCTAGAAGATTTGCCCTAACTCAGCATGCTCACGCGCCGGCATCGTATTCGTCATAGCCGGCTTAGTTTGCGGCGGACACACCCAATTTGAATTCACGTTCCTTACGCCACACCCCGTCCTTACCGCAGGTGTACAGAAAGAAGGAGTCCACCACAAAACGGGCTTCAAACTGGGCTAGATCCTCAAAAGCACGATCCAATGCCGCGGTAGGTACATCATGAGCGATCGTCACGTGCGGATGATAATTAAACCGTAAATCCTGATACAGAATCTCCGAGCGCACTCGAGATTCTAGGAGTTCACATTCGGCTATACCCGCAGCCACAACCACAAACACCACTTCTGAAACTGGCCGGAAAGTGCCGGTTCCACGAAGAATCATGGTGAAATCGCTTAAAGACGTCGCGGCTTTCTCCAGGTGATCACACACGGCCGGCAGGTCGGCGTCCTCAATTGCGGTGGGCGGGAGCAGGGTGACGTGAGCGGGAACTTTCTCCGCTTGCAGGTCACCAACTGCGCGACGTTTATCAACCAGAGTCTGACCGAAAGGCTCAGGTATCTCTATTGCTACGCCGATGTTTCGCTCACTCATCGCAGGCCACGCTACTCCTTTGCCGCGCCCGGTTCACCAAATGCGGGTAGTAAACCCATACTTTCCCGTACTCGAGTGACAGTTTCTTGCGCGATTTCCGCGGCCCGGTGTGCACCAGAGGCTAAGACTTCATCCAACTTCTCGGGCGATTCCAACCAGTCCATGGTCTTTTCGCGTAAAGGCGTGAGGAACTCGACCACGATCTCTGCCAGATCCACTTTCAAGTGACCATACCCCTGGCCGGAATAGCGCTCTTCCAGTTCGGATATAGAGGATCCTTCCAGAGCGGAGTAAATGGTGAGAAGGTTGGACACCCCCGGCTTGTTTTCTTGGTCGAACCGGATCTCGGTTCCCGTATCTGTCACGGCACTGCGAATGTTCTTGGCAATCTTCTTCGGGTTTTCCAACAGTTCCAGCAAGCCCGTGGGGTGGGGGGTGGACTTGCTCATCTTAGCCGTGGGGTCTTGCAGGTCGAAGATCTTCGCGGTTTCTTTCACAATGTGCGGTTCAGGCACCGTGACAGTCTCGCCGTAACGCGTGTTCATGCGCTGTGCCAGATTGCGGCTGAGTTCTAAATGTTGACGCTGGTCTTCACCCACGGGAACCAAGTTGGTGTCGTACAGCAAAATATCGGCAGCCATCAGAACCGGATAGGTGAACAGGCCGACCGAGGCACCGTCCGTACCTGATTTAGAAGCCTTGTCTTTGAACTGTGTCATTCGGCTGGCTTCGCCAAAACCCGTGTTGCATGCTAAGAGCCACTGCAGTTCCGCGTGCTGCGGCACGTGCGACTGGATAAACAGGACCGATTTATCGGGGTCGACTCCGGCAGCTAAAAATTGAGCCGCCGTGCGTCGTGTGCGCTCACGCAGCACCTCAGGTTCCGGGTTGACGGTCAACGAGTGCAGGTCGGCCACGCCATAAAAGGCTTCATAATCGTCTTGCAGTTCCACCCATTTGGTTAGGGCTCCGAGGTAGTTGCCCAGGTGCAGTGAATCGGAGGTGGGCTGCATCAGCGACAAGATGCGGCCAGGTTTGGTGGTGGAGGGCTGTGAACTCATGATTTTAAGTGTTTTCTTCCGGTGCGGTGGGCTTATAGGTCATATTCAACAATGAGAGGCGCATGATCCGACCATCGCGTGTCATAGGTCTCGGCCCGGTCCACGACTGCGGTTTGAGCCTTGCTCGCCAACTCAGCGGTCGCGAGTTGATAGTCGATGCGCCAGCCAGCGTCATTGTCGAATGCCTTGCCTCGGTAGGACCACCACGTGTAGGGACCCGGAACCTCTCCAGCGAGTTTGCGTCCAATATCGGTCCACGTGCCATCGGCGAGCCACTTGTCGAAGTAGGCACGCTCTTCCGGTAAGAAACCGGCGTTTTTGACGTTGCCTTTCCAGTTTTTAATGTCGAGTTCTGTGTGACCAACGTTCAAGTCACCGGTGATGACCACGTGATTACCGGTTGCGGCAAGTTCACCGAGTCGGGCCGTCATTTCATCCATGAAACGGTATTTATCGACCTGTTTTTGGGTATCAACCTCACCGGAGTGGACGTAGGCGGAGATGACCGTGACTTTTTCTCCACTGGGCGTCGTAATGTCAGCTTCAGCCCAGCGTCCGGAAGTGTCGAAATATTCGTCTCCAATACCGATGCGAACGTTGTCCATCGGGAGTTTGGTGATGATCGCTACACCGGCGCGGCCTTTATCGGCGGCCTCGGTGTGAACCATGTTCCAGTCATCGGAGAGGTATTCCTGCACGATGGAATCGGGAGCGCGGACCTCTTGCAAGGTGATGATGTCTGCTCCGCGGTTTTCGAGCCAGGGGCCCATTCCTCGGCGGAAGGCAGCACGGATTCCATTGACGTTGACAGTCGCAATACTCAGCACGGTACCTAATCGTGCCAGATCGGTGCGGCTGAGTGGTAAGGGGTTTACGCCTTCCACACCGCACCGATCTTTAGTCACGCATTAGTAGGGAAGTTTCTTAGTTAGCTTCCGCAATTTCGACGATGTTTTCTAGCAGCATCGCGCGGGTCATGGGCCCTACTCCGCCCGGATTCGGTGAAAGCCACGCAGCTTTATCTGCCACGTCCGGGTCCACGTCGCCACGCAGTTTCCCTTTACCCGTTTCGGGGTCTTCCACACGAGATACTCCCACGTCGAGCACGACCGCGCCGGGTTTCACATCCTCAGGCTTAACCAGCCCTGCTACACCCACAGCGGCGATAATCACGTCCGCTTGCTGTAAATGCTTATGGACGTCGCGCGTGCCGGTGTGCAGCAGCGTGACAGTTGCGTTGATGTCTTTGCGAGTCAACAGCATTCCGATGCTGCGACCGACCGTGGTGCCGCGCCCCAAAACGGCGACTTCGGCGCCGTTTAAATCAATGTCGTATCGACGCAGCAGCTCGATGATCCCGCGCGGGGTGCACGGCAGTGGTGACGTGATTTTTTCACTGACTCGCAACGCGAGGCGCCCCAAATTGGTCGGGTGGAGGCCATCGGCGTCCTTATTGGGATCGATGCGTTCTAGAACGGCTTGGGTATCGATACCTTTGGGCAGTGGCAACTGCACGATGTATCCAGTGCAATTCGGATCGGCATTGAGGCGGTCGATCGCGGCTTCCACATCGGCCTGCGTAGCTGTTTCCGGTAGATCTTCTCGGATGGAGGCGATCCCCACCTCGGCGCAGTCGCGGTGTTTACCGCGCACGTACGTCTGTGAGCCGGGGTCTTCTCCGACCAGGATCGTTCCTAGCCCCGGGCGAATGTCACGTTCGGCCAGGGCCGCCACCCGCTGGGTCAGTTCCCCTTTAATGGTGGCGGCGGTTGCTTTACCATCCAGGATTTGTGCGCTCACTGGTTCAAGCCTTCATACAGTGGGAACGCTTGAGTTAACACATCGACGCGCTGCTTCAAGGCCTCTTCATCGCTGCCCAGCAGAGCTTGGGCGATGATTTCGGCAACTTCAGTGAACTCTTCTTTACCGAAACCGCGAGTGGCCAGTGCCGGCGTCCCGATCCGTAGACCGGAGGTCACCCGCGGCGGACGAGGATCGAACGGCACGGCATTCCGGTTGACTGTGATACCAACGCGGTGCAGAAGGTCTTCAGCCTGCTGGCCATCCAGTTCAGAGTTGCGCAGGTCAACCAGAACCAAGTGCACGTCGGTGCCGCCAGTAAGAACCGTCGCACCCGCCTCTTGGACGTCCGGTTGGGTGAGACGATCGGCCAAAATAGCTGCACCCTCAACCGTGCGACGCTGACGGTCAGCAAATTCTTCACCGGCTGCCGCTTTCAGCGCAACCGCTTTGGCCGCGATCACGTGCATAAGCGGTCCACCCTGCTGACCGGGAAATACCGCGGAATCGATCTTGCGCGCAAGCTCGGCGGTGCTCAAAATCAGGCCGGAGCGGGGCCCACCCAGCGTTTTGTGAACGGTGGTGGAAACCACGTGGGCGTAGGGGACGGGACTGGTGTGCACGCCTGCTGCCACCAAACCAGCGAAGTGGGCCATGTCGACCCAGAGGTAGGCGCCAACTTCATCGGCGATTTCCCGGAACGCCTTGAAGTCCATTTCGCGCGGGTACGCCGACCAGCCAGCCACGATCACCTTGGGCTGGTGCTCTAGAGCCGCATCTCGCACTGATTCCATGTCGATGCGGTGGGTTTCTGGGTCAACACCGTAGGCGGCGACGTCGTAAAGTTTTCCGGAGAAGTTCAGTTTCATGCCGTGTGTCAAGTGGCCGCCGTGAGCCAGTTCGAGGCCCAGCAACTTCTCACCCGGCTTCATCAAGGCGTGCAATACCGCTGCATTTGCCTGGGCGCCGGAGTGAGGCTGCACGTTCGCGTGTTCGGCCCCGAAGAGTTCTTTAGCGCGCGCAATCGCCAGGTCTTCGGCAACGTCGACGTGCTCACAACCGCCGTAGTAGCGCTTGCCGGGGTAGCCTTCGGCGTACTTATTGGTCAGTACGGACCCTTGGGCTTGAAGGACTGCGCGGGGAACGAAGTTCTCGGAGGCGATCATCTCGAGCGTGTCTCGCTGTCGAGAGAGCTCGCCGTCTAAAACCGCCGCAATTTCGGGGTCGAATTCTGCCAGGGACTGATCTTGAAATGACTGAGAAGTCATGATGCTCCTGAAAAGGTGAGAGCCGGTAGGTGTAATCGAGGGTTAAGAGTAAGTTTCACGACTCTTAACTGTTCGGTTTTAGGGCCCAGGCGTACGACCCTAACCAGCTCAATGCCGCTCCCCGGTGGTGTCCACCTCAACGCCAGTTGCGACGTTGGCGAGTTTACCTGGCAGCCTCCCGCACCAGTCAACCCACCCTCGCGCGACTACTCTCCCTGCGGAACCAGGAGTTTGCGCAGTTGCGCCTTAGTGATGCGGTCCGTGTTTTCATCAAACTGATGTTCAAAACCATTTTCCATGTAAGCGTCAATTGCTCGCGCGTCATCACGCGGCGTCAATACCCACACTTCGGTCACGGTGTCGGGAAGGAACGGCGCCGCACCCAGCAGTAGTGCCGTTGAGATGCCGCGTCCCTGTAGATCCGGAGCAACGCAGAGGCGGCCAATGTCGGCCCGCGCACCGTCAACACGGATGCGAACAGAAGCTACGAGGCGTTCTCCGTTCCAGGCACCGACGGGCACGATGGACTCGTCCTGCAGTTCGGCACGCAATTCTTCGTAAGTCTGCGATAGGGCAGGGATTCCTAGATCTCCGGTGGAGATTGCTTCACCCACGAAAGCGGCGCGCTGCAGTGTCAATAACTCTCCGGTGGTGGAGAGCGGGACCAAATCGATCGTCAAATCGTCGATGCTCATGTCTCTATGGTGTCAGGTTCATCACCCTATTCGCGACGCCAGGTATGGATTTGTGACCGAGAGAACTAAGGTGGGCGCTGTGAATGCGACACCTTCGACTTCAACCCACTGGGTTTTGACCCTTGCCTGCCCCGATCGTCCCGGCATTGTGGCTGCGGTTGCCGGAGCTATTGCGGGACTGGGCGGGAACATTACCGAGAGTCAACAGTTCGATGACCCTTCAAACAGTCGGTTCTTTATGCGCGTGCAGTTCCAAGCATCGGCTAGTCGAGAAGAACTCCACAGTGTGTTGGAGCCGCTCGTCGCCGAGTTTTCGATGGACTGGGGGCTGGACGTTGTGGGCCGGCCGCTGCGCACCATCATTATGGTTTCCAAGGCGGCTCACTGTTTAAATGATCTGCTTTTCCGGCAGCGTTCGCAAAACCTTCCCATTGAAGTGGTTGCCGTCGTGGGCAATCACCGTGATTTAGAACATTTAGCTGAGTTTTATGGGATTCCTTTCCATCACATTCCAGTGACTTCCGGGAATAAGGCAGAAGCGGAGGCCCAGTTACGGACACTGGTCGATGACCTCGACACCGAACTGGTAGTTCTGGCCCGCTACATGCAGATTTTGTCGGATTCGCTGTGCACTGACCTTTCGGGGCAGATCATCAATATTCACCACTCGTTCTTGCCCAGTTTTAAGGGAGCTAAGCCGTACCATCAGGCTTATGAGCGGGGTGTGAAACTCATCGGCGCCACGTCTCACTACGTCACGGCCGACCTCGATGAGGGACCGATCATTGAGCAAGATGTCGAACGCGTCGATCATGCGCATGCGGTCGAAGAAATGGTTGCCCTGGGTGAAGACGTCGAACGGCGCGCTTTAGCCAAAGCCGTGCGCTGGCACGCGGAGCACCGCGTCCTTCTAGACGGTCACCGCACAATCGTGTTCCGGTAACGCTTGTTCGCCCCAGAGTAGGAGCCGCTAACTGCTTACTCCTGCCCACAAAGTCCAGGCATGTGATGTCTGGACTTTTTTATTAACCCAACGTACTATCAAAACTAATCAGAAATAAACATTTTCTAACATTTCTGCGTCGGGAGTTCACCGTGTTGGCCGCTGAAAGACACCACCGAATCCTCGATGTAGTGCGCCAACGTCATACCGCTCGCGTTGTTGATTTAGCGACGGAACTCGGCGTTTCCGAGATGACGATTCGACGCGATCTCGATGCACTAGCCAGCGATAACTTAATCAATAAAGTGCACGGCGGCGCTGCGCTGCGGCTGGGAATGAGCAGCGAGGAACCCGGCTTTGAGACCAAGTTAGACCGCAACAGCGCAGAGAAAGAGGCGATCGCAGCCCACGCCAAGGCGCACGTTCGACCGGGAAGCGCACTGGGGCTGGGAGCCGGGACCACCACGTGGGTGCTCGCCCATCTGTTGCGTGAAGTTCCGGATTTAACCATCGTGACGAACTCGCCAGCCATCGCCGATGTTTTATCGACCTCGCGCAACCCGGTTGACCACTCGGTGGTTTTAACGGGTGGTGTCCGCACCCCGTCGAATGCTCTGGTTGGCCCTCTTGCGGTTCGAGCCCTAACAGATTTTAATCTCGACATAGTGTTTTTGGGCGCCCATGGCATGAGTGTGAACGCCGGTTTTACCACACCCAACATGCTGGAAGCCGACACCAATCGCGCTTTTATGCGTGCTGCCAACTCGACTGTGATCTTGGCTGACCACACCAAGTGGGACACCCCCGGACTGTCGAGGATTGCGAGTTTTGACGAGGTTGATCGGGTAATTGTCGATGACCGAATTTCTTCCGCCGCGCACCAGGCGATGAGTAATGCTGTAGTTAGTCGTGGCGCGATCGAGGTCGCCGTCGTGAATGGAGAAAAATGAATCGCTCAAGTCATCGCCTGGCGGATGGCCGAGAAATCATCTTCTTTGATCAGGAACCGCTCGATAGAACGGTCACCGATCATCGGGATCTGCCCGAGGTAGCGACCAGTTCTCAACTTCGTCATGACCCGCTACTGGATGAGTGGGTCATTATGGCCGGGCATCGCCAGACGCGTACTTTTATGCCGCCCGCCGACCAGTGCCCGCTGTGCCCCTCCGTGGACGGACGTGACACGGAAATCCCCACGTCCAGTTACGAGGTAGCGGTTTTTGAAAACCGGTTCCCATCCCTGTCTTCCGGAGCAGAACTCATTACGGACGCCGCCCCCTCCCCCGATCAATCCTCAACACCCTGGCAACCAGCCCAGGCTGGTGTGGGCCGGTGCGAAGTGGTGTGTTTCACCGACAACCACGAGGCTTCGTTCCGGGAATTATCACCGCAACAAGCGCGCCTGGTGGTGGATGCGTGGGCGGACCGCACGACCGAATTGGGTGCGCGCGACGACGTGGCGCAGGTTTTCTGCTTCGAAAACCGGGGCGAAGAAATCGGTGTGACTCTGCAGCACCCGCACGGCCAGATTTACGCTTACCCGTTCGTCACGCCCCGCACCACCAAGATGCTCAACAGCGCCGGCGCGTATCGCGAGCGCACGGGCCGCCACCTTTTCGCTGACGTTTTAGCAGCTGAGCAGGCGGATTCTCGCGTGGTTGCTACGAACGACCACTGGACGGCTTTTGTTCCTCATGCTGCGCGGTGGCCGGTTGAGGTGCACGTGATGCCGCATCGCCAGGTGGGCACGATTGATGAACTCACTGACGAAGAGCGCGATGATTTCGCGCACATCTACCTGGATGTTTTGGGTCGTTTTGATCGGCTCTATGACGCGAAGTTGCCGTATATCGCCGCGTGGCATCAGCGCCCTTCGACTGGTTCGCACCCGCATGCTGATGAAGCATGGTTGCACATGGAACTGTTTTCCATCCGTCGCTCTGCTGACAAGTTGAAGTTTTTAGCCGGCTCGGAATCGGCTATGGATGCTTTTGTTACCGATGTGCTTCCCGAAGCGGTTGCGCAGCGTTTGAAAGAGGTTTAGGTCATGAAACTGCTGGTCACCGGGGGCGCAGGGTATATAGGTTCGGTTGTTACGGCCCAGTTGTGTGCTGCCGGGCACGAGGTCACGGTTTTGGATGATCTTTCGACCGGCCACCGTGACGCGATTGATTCCCGTGCCGAGTTTGTGCAGGCCGATATTCGCGAGGCGGGAGAGGTTTTGGATTCCTCTTTCGACGGCGTCCTGCATTTTGCGGCAAAGTCGCTCGTGGGCGAATCGGTGACAGACCCGGCGAAGTACTGGTCGAATAATGTCAGCGGCACCCAGGTGTTACTGGAAGCGATGAAGGCTGCGGGCGTGAAGCGCATCGTGTTTTCGTCCACGGCCGCTGTTTATGGCGAGCCGGAGATCAGTCCGATCACGGAAGATACCGTCCCGAACCCGATCAACCCCTACGGTCAGTCGAAGTTGGCGGTGGACAACATGCTCGGCGGTTACGCTCACGCCCATGATTTCGCGCCGGTGAGTCTGCGCTACTTCAACGTTGGTGGCGCGCTGCGCACGGAGCAGGGCTGGTTTGGGGA
>Ga0079226_10000698_pt1 | contig 24405 bp, 29 predicted proteins | sample Poulit2014_FD_76345 | JGI IMG/M metagenome (GOLD analysis project Ga0079226, IMG submission 76345) | Agricultural soil microbial communities from Georgia to study Nitrogen management - Poultry litter 2014 | ecosystem: Environmental > Terrestrial > Soil > Agricultural land | place: USA: Georgia...
AGGCACGCCGCCAGCGTTCATCCTGAGCCAGGATCAAACTCTCCATAATTGGAAAGCTCATCTTGAGCTCGTCTTGATGCTGAATTCAGCATCGCGTTGCGTTTATATTGTTCGCCTCAATCTGTGACACACTGTGTGTGTCGCTTTCTCGGAATTAACGTTGACATATTGTCATTCAGTTTTCAATGTTCTCTTTTTGTGTCACTCGTTTTTTCTCACTCTTAGTATGTTACATCAGCTGCAAGTTTTATTCAAGCGTAATTTTTACACTTCCGAAAAACTATTTGCTGTATGAAATACTGTCTTGTTGCTGAGTTAAAAAATTTACGCCGCTCAAATCAGCGACAAGATATATCATAACAAGTGTGCATTTTAATGTCAACAACTTTGCTGAAGAATTTTAAAATCTTTTTTTGCAGCTGCTTTGTTCATCAAATGCTAAATATTAGGTTATCATAATGGCTCATAATTGTATATAATGAATTTCAGAGGTGAAAGTATGAAAAAGAAAGGCAATAAAATCCAACGGATCCGCGGCTATGCTCTGGCACTTGTGTTCATAGGCATGGGTATAATGTACCTGGGAGTATTCTTCAGGGAGTCACCGATCATTTTCAGCATCTTCCTTATAGTAGGACTGCTTCCGATAATGCTCAGTTTCATCATATACTTCTGGGTCGGAATGATCAGCACCCGGACAGTGACCGTCCAGTGCCCCAATTGCGAAAAGCACACGAAGATACTCGGTCATGTCGACTTCTGCCAGCATTGTAAAGAACCCCTCACCATCGACAAGGAACTTGAAGGCCAGGATTTCTCGCTGGATTATAATGTAGAACATAGGAGAAACCAGGCAATCGATGAAATCAATAAAGAAACCGGTCAAAATGACCGGTCTCAGGACAAATAGGAAAAGCGGCCGCATGGCCGCTTTTCCTGTTTTCTGTATGAATCTGTTTTTGCATTCTATGCCTGTTCCCTGCATGCCGGACAGAGTCCGTAAATTTCGAGTCTGTGGTGACTCACATCATACTCTGTCACAGAACCGGCAAGCTGTTCCACTTCCTCGAGACCCGGATAATGGAAGTCTGTAATCTTGCCGCAATTGCTGCAGATGATATGGTAATGCGTATCTGTTATGAAATCGAACCTGCTGGATGAATCTCCGTAGGTAAGTTCCTTTACCAGCCCGGTATCCTTGAAGAGTTTCAGGTTATTATATATCGTCGCTACACTCATATTAGGATATTCACTGGACAACGCCTTGAATATATCATCAGCAGTCGGATGTTCTTCAGTTTCTATCATATACTTGAGCACTGCTTTTCTCTGTGGTGTAATTCTGACACCAGTCTTCTTGAGTGCATCAATCGAATCAGTGAACTGTTCATTGGCATCCATCATCTTCATATTGATACCTTCTTTCCTATATCAGACTACTGTAATATATTTATTGTACTTTGTTATTAAATTGTTTGTCAAATCAGATTTTCAGTAGCCGCGGGCATTATCGATGATATTCTTCATGGAATTGAAATCATCAGCCCGCCTCAGATTATATAGGAAGATATCAAATGCACGTGTTAAATATTCCGGTGTCTTGGATGATGCGTGCGGTGTTATTGTCAGATTATCATATTCGTAAAATTTATGATCGGGCGGCAGCGGTTCCTGGTTGAATACATCCAGGATCATGTGCCTGATATATCCTTCTGACAGAACGGCATTCACTGTATCATCTGTCATGATATCTCCGCGCCCGATATTGACGAAGACGGCTGTGCCTTTCATTTTCCTGAACGTTTCCTCATTGAGCATGCCCCGGGTGGATCCGGTACTTGGAAGTATGTTGATCACTATATCCGCTTCGCCGATGTGTGCCTGTAGTTCGTCAATGGGGAGGGTACGGTCGAAATTCTCAACTTCCCTGCCCTTTGTATTGTAGCCTGTCGTTTCTGTGCCGAATGCCTTCAATACTCCCGCCAGGTGCGAACCGATGCTTCCAGTGCCGAGGATATGGACCGTTTTGCCGTATATCTCCTCGGTCACGGCCTGTTTCCTCCAATACGCACGCTCCTGCTCAAGATTAAGCTGATGGATATTCTTGTAGAAATTGAGCAGGAGTCCTACTGTGTACTCCGTCATCTGTATCTTATGGATGCCTTTGGCATTCGTGATGTGTATGCCTTCCATCTCTGACAGTGGCATATCATCCAGACCGGCACTCATCACCATCACCCATTTCAGGTTTTTGAAAGCCTGCATATCTTCTGCTTTCATATCAGAGCCGTAAGTGACGAATATGTCCGCCCATTCCCGGTCACTGTCTGTCACGTCACGTGATTTCACAAAACGGAATTCATATCCGCCGAATTCATTTTCAAGCTGATCCAGCATGTCTTCCCTTAGTCTTGTTGTCGAGAGGATGTTTTTCATCAGCCTACACCTCTTGAAGAAATTCTTTGAGGGAGTCCATATGCTCTTTCACTTTTACATTGTCATACCGCTTCAGGATGTTGCTGTCTTCATCTACGACAAAAGTGGTCCGGACAATCCCCTTCGATTCCTTGCCGAACACTTTCTTCATTCTGTATACATCCAGACTCTCGGCCAGTTTGAAATCCTCATCCACCAGGAGGTCGAAGTTCAGACCCTGCTTTTCTATAAAATTCTGATGTTTCTTCTTAGAATCGCCGCTCACCCCGTAGACCGTTACGCCAAGGTCGTTGAGGAAATCCATGTTATCCCTGAGATCGCATGCCTGGGTGGTGCATCCGGGTGTGTTGTCTTTCGGATAGAAGTAGATGACGGTCTTTCCTTTCAGATCTTCATTGGAAACTGTTACTCCGTCCTGGTTTTCAAGTGCAAATTCCGGAAATTTATCCATCTGTAATCCTCCTAGATAGTTTTATATATACTGATGATAACGGACTTTTGTATAACTCACAACACAATGAACCTCGCTTAATAATGGAGGGTATGTATGATAGAATAACTAGTATAAAAAATTGCAGTTAAAAGGATGAAAACGAATGTTCAGTCATGAAAAATCAAAAGCACTCAAAAATGAAGCGAATAAAGTCATACTGGGCGGTATCAATTCCCCCTCCAGATCATATAAGGCAGTCGGTGACGGCGCACCAGTTGTGATGGAACGCGCAGAAGGCGCATACTTCTATGATGTGGATGGCAACAGATACATAGACTATCTGGCTGCCTACGGCCCGATCATTACAGGGCATGGACATCCCCGTATCCATGAGGCCATTGCCGAGCAGAGCAGCAAAGGCATCCTGTACGGCACACCGACAACCCTCGAAATAGATTTCGCCAAAAAGATCCAGGAAGCAATTCCTTCACTGGAACGCGTAAGGTTCGTAAACTCAGGCACCGAGGCGGTAATGACCACGATCAGAGTAGCCCGTGCCTATACCGGCCGCAACAAGATCATCAAATTCGAAGGCTGCTACCACGGTCACTCTGATCTCGTACTGGTTGCTGCAGGAAGCGGTCCTTCCCAGCTTGGGACACCGGATTCCGCCGGAGTCCCGCAAGGGGTCGCCGAAGATGTAATTACGGTGCCGTTCAATAATATAGAAGATTTCAGGACCGCAATCAGCCATTTCGGTGATGAAGTCGCTGCAGTGCTTGTAGAACCGATCGTCGGTAACTTCGGCATCGTTGAACCGTTCGACGGTTTTCTTGAGGAGGTGAACCAAGCTGCACACGACAACGGCTCACTCGTCATATATGATGAAGTGATCACCGCCTTCCGCTTCATGTACGGCGGTGCACAGAACTTACTCGATGTGGAACCGGATCTGACTGCAATGGGTAAGATCATCGGCGGCGGAACACCTATAGGTGCCTATGGCGGACGGCTTGATATAATGGAAAAGGTAGCCCCTCTCGGACCGGCCTATCAGGCGGGTACGATGGCCGGCAATCCGCTGAGCATGGCGGCCGGTATTGCATGTTTGGAAGTGCTTGAGAAGCCGGGGGTCTATGAGGAGCTTGAGCGTCTCGGAAAGATGCTTGAAGACGGGCTCACTGAACTGACAGGAAAATACGGGATCAAAGCTTCCATCAACCGTCTTGTCGGTGCACTCACCATCTACTTCACAGACAGGAAGGTCACTGACTACAACATGGCTGAGGAAAGCGACGGGGAAGTGTTCTCAAAATTCTTCAATGGTCTCATCCAGAGAGGCATCAATATTGCACCATCCAAATATGAAGCCTGGTTCCTCACAACAGAACATACTGAAGACGATATCAGAGAGACGCTTTCCATCGTCGAAGAAGTTTTCAAAAATGATTTATAGGAGATGGTGCCATGCGCTTTGGTGCTAGAGTTTTTAAAACCGGAGTCACCGTTGTATTCACGCTCATGATCACCAAACTGCTTAATCTTGAACCCACACTGATTGCAGCCATCGCTGCGGTTTTTGCCCTGCAGCCGAATGTGCACCGCTCGGCAAAACGACTGTGGGAACAATTCCAGGGGAACACCCTCGGCGCTATTTCAGCCATTGTGATGGTTCTCTTATTCGGCAATAACATCATCATCATCGGACTCACGGTCATACTGGTGCTTGCCGTCCTGCTGTTCTTCAATCTGCAGAGTGTTTCAACGCTTGCAGTAGTGACGATGATTGCCATCATGGACGCCCCCCAGCTGATGGGTGAGACGACAACATTGGAGTTCCTGGAAGCGGCAGGCATCAGGTTTTCACTTGTGATGATCGGCGTATTCTGTTCACTCGTTGTCAACCTGGTCTTCATCCCGCCCAAGTACGAAACGAAGATGTATCACAACTGCTTTAATATCACGAGTGATATTTTCAAATGGATCAGACTTGAATTGAATGCCGTAAGTGAATATCAGGTGGTAAAGAAAGACATAGAATCACTCAGGACAAGAGTCGTGACTCTGGAGACCATGTATCTATGGTACCGAGAGGAAAAGAACTATTTCAGCAGAAGATATTTCGCGGAGGCACGCCGCAAGATTTTATTCCAGCAGCTCATTTCTTCCACGAGAAGGGCTTTTGAACTACTCCGCAAGATAAACCGGTTCGAAAATGATTATAACCATCTTGATGAAGACTTCAAATACAGGATCAAATATGAACTGGAACAGCTCATGGCCTACCATGAGCAGATATTCATGAAAATAACCGAAAAGATCAAACCTGAAGTCCCGGCTGACGTTTATGATGTCGATGACCAGTTCGAGTATTCCATGATGGACAACTTTGTCACGCTGTATAATGAAGCAGAAACTGACGAAGAAAGGATCCAGTACGAAAATATACTGGAAATAATCTCTTCCATCCATGAGTATTCAAACTCACTCGACAGACTCGACAGGCTGACATCCAGCTTCTTCAGGTTCCATGCCGACAACAACAAGATCAATATCCAGGATGAAACGCTCGATATATAAAAAACAGGTATCCAAAAAGGATACCTGTTTTTTTTAGTGCTTCCATCCATTGTTTTCGGACGCCCGACCTTTGAATCTGCTGATATGCGGGTTTCCTTTTACGATAAAACGGTAGGGAAAGTCGACCGCTTCTGCCTTCGTGTCGATACCTATGCGTTTTGTCGCTTCAATGACCGCCGGTGTTTTCCCCTCTCCCAATGTCAATATTCCATTGTTCAGTTCCATACCATTATGAAGGTCCCTTTTTATGCCGAGTGCCTTAGTAAGTTTACCCGGACCGGTTGTGAGATCATTCTCCCTGCCGCGGCGGCGGGACATGGCATCCTCTCCGATATTCGGTTCGATGCCGCGGATCAGCACCCCTTCAGGATGCTCTTTTTCACGGGTCAGGAAGTTCATGCAGTTGTGACCGTGCATACTATAGACATATATATGGCCGAAACTATTGAACATCTTCTCGTTTTTCTTTGTCTTCCTGCCACCGAAAGTATGCGCTGCCCTGTCCTCCAAACCAAGGTAGGCCTCGGTTTCGGTAATGAATCCGCTCGTTACTTCACCGTCAATTTCGGTGATGATTTCCTTTCCAAGAAGTGCTCTGGCCGCTTCCAGGGTGCCATGCCTCAGGAATGAAATATCTGCTTGTCCGCTCATGAACTCATCCTTTAAATACTATATATTATAGGTTTTGAATGCTGTAAAGATTATGGTATGCACCCTGTCTGTTCATCAGTTCAAGATGTGTGCCGGATTCTTCGATCTCCCCGTTGCTCATCACGAAGATCCGGTCTGCATGGGTGATTGTCGAGAGCCTGTGCGCCACTATGATTGTCGTCCTGTTATTTGACAATTCAAGGAGGGTTTCCTGTATGATGCTCTCACTCTCGAGGTCGAGTGCGCTCGTTGCCTCATCCAGTATGAGGATCGGAGGATTTTTCAGGAACACTCTGGCAATCGCGATACGCTGTTTCTGTCCACCGGATAATTTGACACCGCGTTCGCCCACCTGTGTGTGATACCCATCAGGCAGATCCATGATGAATTCATGTGCATTCGCCCGTTTGGCTGCCTCGACAACCTCCTCTTCGCCCGCATCCGGTTTGGCAAGCATTATGTTTTCCAAAATTGAATCCGAAAAGAGGATATTGTCCTGCATCACGAGCCCGATGTTATTCCGGAGAGACTCTATCGTATAGTCCCTGATGTCCCTGCCATCCAGCATCACGCGGCCTTCTGTCACATCGTAGAATCTTGGTATCAGAGTGACGAGAGTGGACTTACCCCCGCCGCTCATGCCGACGAACGCGACGGTCTCCCCGCTGCCGACATCGAAATCAATATTTTTCAGCACACTCGTATCCTCGCCGTCATAGTCAAAACCTACGTTGCTGAACTCGATATTGCCGTCGGTACGGCCCAGTTCTTTTGCACCTTTACGGTCCTGGACGTCATATTTCACATCATAGAGCTGGAATACCCTGTCCATCGAAGCAATGCTCTGTGTAAGAGTCGTAGAGGAGGATACAAGCCTGCGGAGCGGACCGTATAACCTGTCAAGATAGGCGATGAATGCCGCCAGTGTACCCACAGTCAAATTTCCGTTTATCACCTGGTAGGCACCATATCCCACGACCAGAAGTGGACCGATATCAGTGATCGTGTTGACGACTGAGAAGCTTCGGGCAGTCCATTTTGCATGGTTTGTCGCCTTATCAAGGAAGTTGGAGTTCCTTTCATTGAAACGGCCTTCCTCATTCTTTTCCACAGCAAAACTTTTAATGACATTTATCCCCTGGATTCTCTCGTGCAGGAATCCCTGCACTTCCGCAAGTGCCTGGGACCTTTCCCGCGTAAGCCGTCTCAGTCTGCCGAAGAAATACCATACACCGAATATATAGAATGGGAAAATGACCATGGACACAACCGTCAGCTCCCCGTTCATGCTGAACATTATTACGAGGGCGATGATGATTGTCACGAGATCGAGCCAGACGTTCATCAATCCGGTCATGATGAAATCCTTCGTCTGTTCCACATCATTGATGACCCGTGATATTATCTCCCCCACTTTACTGTTCGCATAAAATTTCGCACTCAGCATCTGCAGGTGACCGTACATTTTCTTCCTGATGTCATAGAGTATCTTATTGCTCGTCCACTGGGCGAGATACTGTCTGAAATATTCGACCGGCGGCCGGATGACCACAAAGATGAAGGAAAAGATCAGAAGGACCCTGATCAGCATGTTCATCTGGTCTTCAACCGTCAGGCCGTCAGCAAGAATAATGCTGTCAATGACGTATTTGATCAGCAGCGGCAGAAGAAGCGGTATCCCGAACTTCAGGATGCCGATGATGATCGTCAGTACAATCAGCCACGTATACGGCTTTACAAATTGTAGATAACGTTTTATCAATTAAAAACTTCCTTTTTCAAAAAAACAATCAACTGCCTTCAGTTGATTGGTCTTCAGTATGATTTGAAATCGTTGTTGAATCTCTGCTGCCACACTTTGATGAAATCCGGAGCGAAAGGGCCTTTCTTCCTTTCGATCCACTGCTGGAGTATATCCACATTGCGCCTCAGAATCTTGTCTATGTCATCCGGGTACTTCATGCGCTGCTTATGGAGACGGTATTCGTCTTCATCGAGCAGATGATACTTGCCGTCTGGATATACTTTTATATCCAGATCGTAATCGATGTATTTAAGTGCCTCTTCATCATAGACAAATGGCGAGGAAAGATTGCAATAGTAGTATACGCCATCTTCACGGAACATGCAGATTACGTTGAACCAGTAGTCCACATGGAAATAGACAATCGCAGGTTCGCGGGTAACCCATGTCCGCCCGTCGCTTTCAGTGACCAGAGTACGGTTGTTGCCGCCGATCACAACGTGATCCGTTCCTTTCAGGATGGTCGTTTCGGACCATACGCGGTGGATGTTCCCATCGTGTTTATAGCTCTGGATTTTGACTCTGCTGCCTTCTTTGGGTATGGATTCGAAACCCATATTCCACACCACCTTTATAATAATACCTCCACATTATATCATAGACGCATTTATATTCACATTTTTTGGTTCTATAATTCCAGCTGTCTGTATACCTTCTGCATGGCTTTGCTCATAGGAAGCTTTGCCACCTCCGCCCTCGGTACGAAATCCTCATGTTTCCCTTTTGTATATAAAACATACCCTTCCATATACCAGACCTGGTGGGTGAACACATGTTTCACACTGCCTGTGTGGATATCCGGATGATCAAGGGATAACCCAAGCTCCTCTTCGATTGTTTCAATCGAAGTATCGATATCATACTTGGGCAGTTCGTACATGCCGCCGAGCAGTGTACCTTCCTGCTTTTTGAGCATGATTTCCGCCTTATCATTCAGGATGAAGTAGACGTTGTAGTATAACTCCTTTTTGCTCTTCGTCCTCTTTTTCACCGGCACCCCGGACACCTGCCCCTCTTTGTATGCCTCGCAGTGTTCCTGTACAGGACACATGATGCATTTCGGTGTTCTCGGCGTGCAGATGACGGCACCCAATTCCATCAGAGCCTGATTGAAATCCCCCGCTTCAAGGGGCATGATTGCTTCAATGCCCTGCTTCACAGATTTCTGGACGGAGGCTTTGGTCATATCCCTGTAGTCCAGGTTCAATCTTGCCATGACCCTGAGCACATTCCCGTCCACAGCAGCAAGCAGATTATTGAAGGCAATGCTCTGCACGGCTCCCCCGATATACGGCCCGACGCCTTTGAGGCTGAAAAAGGCATCGGGATCGTCTGGTACCGTCGAATCATATGTACGTTGCACTTCTTTCACTGCGGCATGGAAATTGCGTATCCTGTTATAATAGCCGAGACCTTCCCAGTCCTTCAACAGACTTCCCTCATCCGCATCAGCCAAAGTGTCAAGATCCGGATAATTAGTTATGAATTTTTCAAAATAGGGTATAACAGTAATAACCTGGGTCTGCTGGAGCATGACTTCACTGAGCCAGATGTGGTACGGATCGCTCGTCCGCCGCCATGGCAGGTCTCTTTTATTTGCCTGGTACCATGCGAGTAGGTTATTATTAAATTCTGAAATGTTCAGCATCGTGACATCTTCCTCTACATAAATATTTCTCAATTGAATGGGGAGTCTTAATATGGATACTCTAACACATACCCTGATGGGTGGCACCATAGTCGGTTTGGCCGCGATAGACCCTGCCATCGATCCATTATCCATTGGTTTCATTACCACTGTTGTGGGCGCCTCACTCGTCCCCGATGTGGACACCGTCATGAAGATGAAAAACAATGCAGTATACATCACACACCACCGCGGAATCACCCATTCCCTGCCCTTTACATTCTTCATCTGGCCGGTTCTGCTCACAGCCCTGTCTGTGCTGCTTTTCAATCTCCCGGCATTGAACATGTACCTATGGATACAGTTTGCAGTCTTCCTGCATGTTTTCGTCGATATATTCAATTCTTACGGCACACAGGCGCTGCGTCCGATAAATAACACCTGGATACAGCTCGGGGTCATCAACACCATCGATGTCCCCATTATCATAATGCATGTGCTCTACTTCGTACTGTGGTTCCTCGGCATGTCACCGGTCGTGCTTTTTTTCATATTGTACAGCGTCATGCTGGTGTACTACATTGCACGCGCTGGCATGCAGCGTTTCATCAACAGGAAAGTGGAACGCCAGCTCCCCGGGGAATATATAACGCGGGTATTCTGCATGCCGACCATCCATTTTTTCGAATGGCGGCTCGTCGCCGTCACACAGAATGCATACTACGTTGGCAGGAGTTTCCGCGGGAACATCATCTTTTATGACCGTTTCAATAAGAGTGCACGGATTGATGAAGAATTGTTCGAAGCGGTGAAAAAGGACCTGAATTTCAAAGCTTTCACCTTCTTCTCCTCAATATACCGTTATGAAGTGAAGGAGCTTTCAGAGGAACTGGCTGAAATAAGGTATGTCGATCTCAGGTATCTGAAAGACGGCCATTACCCCTTCGTCTGTATCATGCAAATAGATAAGAATGACAAAGAGATCATACACAGCTATACCGGCTGGGTCTTCTCGGAAAGCAAACTTCAGCGTAAACTGATAAATAATTAAAACGACAGGATGTCAGGCATCCTGTCGTTTTTTATTGTACTGGTAGAGATTGAACTTCATCTTGCTGTAGAACCCGAGCATCCATAGATATAGGAATGCAACCTGTGAAAAGAACAGTATGTCATGCGGCAGCCTGTCGATATTCCAGGCAAGCTGCACAGCGTTCGACTGAAGTCCGTTCACTACATAGTAGAACGGATTCAGGCTGAGTACGTTCTCCAACACATCTGGCAGCGATTCAGGCAGATAGAGCACCGGCACGACCAGGACCAGCACTGTAAATACCGCCACATTCACCTTCCCCAGGTTGGGAGTTTCCACTGTCAGGAACAGCAGGATGAAAGGTATGATCAATATGACACCGAGCACCGTGTAATACAGCAGGGAGAATATATCGATCAGCCAGTCATCCACCACAAGTGCTGTGAATGCACTATACAGAACAATGAACATCACGAAAATGAAAGTCTGGAAAATGACTGTTGGAAGCATTCTGAAATACAGCGGGACATAACTGACTTTGATCACTGAATCTTTATAGAAAGTGGCGTTCCTGTTCAGGACCACCATACTGAAGAGCCAAACAGCCCCCATCAGGCCGACAATCGTATACAGATAGCGTATGATCCCTTCCGGCCCCATGAATGTCATTGCCCCCATCAGAAATAAGAGCCCGATGGCATACAACAGCAGAGGGGTGAGATTGTGCTTAGAAAAATATCCCGTCTGATCCAGGAACTGCCTCCACAAATATCTTACTTTGTAATTCATCTTTCCCCTCCTACTGGTCAATGTACAGCCATGTTTCATTCGACGCATCCAGGATCATGAAACCGCCGTCCTGCAGCCTGAATATGACATCTTCAGAATTAAGTCCATATTCTTCACGGAGCCCATCGATATCGGAGGCAGGCATAGTCATTGAAAATACGTAACCATTCCTGAAATGATACGTAACAGGAAAACCCGAAACCGTTGCATGCCGCTCGTCGGATGATGACAGGCTGAATCCTTCCGTCACTTCCTCCGCCTTTCTTCCCACATACCGTGTATAGAACTGGTATGACTCAACGAATCTGTCACTGGTGTAAGGCAGGAGTGACTCAAAAGCAGCTTCAGGATAGAGGCTCGCTGGATTGAAATAGATCAGGCTGTTCTCACCGGTCTCATATTCCGAGCCTCCCACCATTACCGTATACCCGTCCTGGTAATCAGAATCCACTTCCACAAGGCTCATGTGGGAGAGCACCTGGCTGCCGAACTCCATATCATCTTCTGCAGTGATTGCATAATACGTACGCGCGCTCTCTTCATCTTCCGGCACAGTCACTCTCTGATCCTGGTTGCTGTTCGCCTCGCCGGTAAACGTAATATCCATGAATATGAAAAAGCTTGACATCAGCATCATGAACAGCAGTACAACAGACAGGATGATCTTCCGGATGTTCAATCCGTCGATGATGCCCGTCTGTTTACGGCTCAGCCGCTTCAGGGAATGTTTATATCTTGCATACTCCGAGACGTTCTGTTTCCATTCAAGGTCGAAAAGGGCCTCTTCATCCACGCTCTTCAGCTGACTTTTCTTACGCATATATTCATTATATGTATCCACGCCTTTTTTGACGCTGCCGTCATAGCGTATCTGCCCATAACTGAGCCATAGGAAATAGTTCGCCAGCATGCTGATCGGTTCAATATCGCTCTCAAGCAGAAGGATACCGCGCTCCGAACGCTCCAGATTATCCACGGTGTTCCTGAACATCTCTTTATCCCGGCCGCTCAGATGACGGTACATATTACAGTAGATGATGATATCCGCATCAGTGACTTTGGACATCTCAATAAGAATCAACGCGATTTCTCTGCGTGGAAGATTCCTGACAGGCGTAGTCCATCTTTTTCTGAACAACGGTTGCTCCTTGAGTTCCTCCATCACTCTCAATGCCGCATCCGGCCGCATATATTCATCCAGAAGTTCCGAAACGAAAATATTCACAGGATGCCTGTGATGGACATGGTCCATGACATCCAGACTGAGTATGGAACTCCTGGTCTTCACTTTCCCTTTTGTCGCATCGAGTGTGCCACTGACAACCTCTTTCAAATAATAGAGAGTCTTATAGTCCGACAGAATGCCGAGCACTTCTCCCTTGTAAAGATGGAAAGTGACATCCTTCAACATCAGACCTTCAGCACGGCTGAGTATCCGGTCTTTGAATTTTACCGGTTCTTTGGCATAAGTCAGGTTGCGCGCCCTGAGCAGAATGATGTCGTGCATCGAATCAACCTTTCCTGCTTAACTGGAGCATGCTTACTGGAATACCTGTCTCTTTTTCATTTCCGCCGAGGTAGAAGCCCCAAGCGAAGACCCCTTTTATATATTCCACTTTAAAATAAAAATCCTCGTTGCTGACAATCTTATATATTTTCCCCGGTTCAATCTGGGACAGATCGATCAGATAGCTCTCTGCAATCAGCACCTGGCGTTCATACACCCGGTATTCATTTTCGATCCCCATCATTTCCGCCTTGCGCATCTTTTCCCGTTTATCGACAATGTACGCTTCTATCTCACGTCTTGTCATTGTGTTAAATGAACTCATCATCTATACCGCCTAACTTTTCCTGGATCATATCGTAATTATAACCTCTCCGCATCAGCGCCTGTACCAATTTCTGCCTGGATGCATACGAGCCGTCCATTTTCATATGCTTATTGTAGTACTTTTCAAAGTCTTTCTCAAAATGGGAGGTCTCATCGAATTCGTCATCATCAAATGTGATCATGTCCATATGGTCTTTATTATACCCTTTTTGATAGAGCTTCTCATGCAATTTCATCCTGAACTGGCGATAGGCCCCCCTGTGCTTTTTCAATTCCCTGGCTTTTATCCGGTTCATGCGCTCGTTATCGATTTCCGAGTCGAATGCATCCGCCGTGCGCATGATGATATCCTGGTCGATCTGATGTTTCTTAAGTTCACGCACGAGTGAGCCGGGGCCTTTGTCACTGGTGTTCAGCATCGTATTCTTCAATGCTTCGGCATAGTGGCTGTCATTGAGATAGCCTTCGCCCTTAAGCCGGTGTATGGTCTCTGAAATGACATCAGGGCCGTAATCCTCTGACAGATATTGACGCATTTCACTGATGGAACGCAGTTTATAGCTGATATGTTTTAGCGCATCTACATAAGCCCGGTCATACTGGATCGCCTGCATAATCCTTCCGTATTCCGCCTCGTCAAATTCGGCGCCCTTCATCAGACGGTACCTCACGAGTGATTCCTCATGCGCCTTGAAGGAATCACCATTGTCCATGACTATTTTGAACATGCCACCCTTTTGTTCAACAACTTTCTCAATCTGCATTCAATTCACCCTAATCAAAAAGATCATTCGCAAAGAATTCCCTGAGCGCCTTCGATCTGTCACGCCTGTGCTTACGGTGTTCAGCCCTTTCCTCACCCGTTTCATCCAGCCATTTCAACCTGTCATTATCCGGTATGAGTGCCGGCACACTGATTGGTTTTTTGTCGTCACTGAGTGCCACGAAAGTCAGGAAACTGAAAGCTGCGAGACTGACCTCTCCCGATTCTTCCAGTTCCTCCTTTGAAATTTTGACCAGCACTTCCATTGATGATGTGCCGGTATGGGTGACCATCGCCTCCAAAATAACGACATCACCCAGATTGATCGGTTCCAGGAAATCCACCGAGTCAATGGATGCTGTCACCACTTTCGATCTCGAATGGCGCCTTGCTGCAATCGAGGCCACATCATCTATGTATTCCAACAGCCGGCCGCCGTACAATGTCTGATGATTGTTCGTATCCGGCGGAAGTACATTCGAAGTCTTTACTGTATATGACTCTGACATTTTCTTTTCCATACTATCCCCTCCATGTTCAGCAATACTATAATAGCATATTTTAAGCATTAAAAAAGAAGGGATAGACGATATCCCTTCCTGAAAATCATCGATTTTGATGATTTATATTTTACGCTCCAGCGCTTCCTCCGGAGTATCGACGACCAGCGCATCCTTACCTGGGAGCGCTTTGGTCAGAAAGTACGACAATACTGCCGCAAACGCGAAAATGGCAAAGACGAATGCTGCAAGTACTAGAAACATCATTGCAAAACTCATAGGTATCCTCCTATTGGACTTTTCTTATTAACTCAATTTTATCATATTTTCAGCTTTTTGCACCAAGAATTTAAAACGCCCAATTGCCTTTTTCGAAGATTTTCTCTTCTCTTCCATCTTCATCAACGCCGTATATATTGAGTTTTTCAGAACCGATCATGAAATCCACATGGCTGATGGAATCATTGAGCCCGGCGTGCTCAAGCTCATCCCGCGACATCGACTTGCCGCCCTCTATGCAAAAAGCATACGCGCTGCCAAGTGCGATATGACACGAAGCATTCTCATCAAACAATGTGTTATAGAATAATTTACCCGTATTTGAGATCGGTGAATCATGAGGAACGAGTGCAACTTCGCCAAGATACCTTGCACCCTCATCGGTGTTCAGCAGATTTTCGAGCACGTCATAGCCTCTTTCCGCCTCAAAATCCACCACTTTCCCGTCCTTGAACGTAAGTTTGAAATCATCTATTATGTTGCCGCCGTAGCTGAGCGGCAGCGTATTCGAAACATATCCATTCATGCCTGTTTTTTTCGGAACACTGAAAACTTCCTCCGTCGGCATATTCGCCATGAAACGTTCGCCGTCTTCATTCACACTGGAAGCCCCCGCCCAGAGATGACCTTCAGGCAGTTCCATTACAAAATCTGTGCCCGGTGCCTCATATCGCAATGCTTTATATTTCCTGCCGTTCAGATAATCCACTTTCTCGTGCAGAGAGCGGTCAAGTTCCTCCCATGCTGCAACCGGGTCCTCAACATCCGCCCGCACAGTGTAGAGGATGAGGTCGAGCAAAGCACTGACAGCTTCATCATCATCTTTATCCGGATAGACAAGCTTCGCCCATTCGACAGAAGGATATCCTGCCACACACCAGCTGTGGTAGTCGGACTGGATTCTGTTCGAAAAGTCCTTGAATGCCTGTCCTGACGCAACCTGCATCGCCTGCAATTTTTCGGGATCCACACCTTTCAGCAGTTCAGGAGAAGATGAAGTGATGCTCAGGAACCCCGCTTTTTCATCCGAGTAGTACATCCTTTCATCAATCGTCCACTGATGGATGGTACTCAATTCCTCCTTGGACTGATTCTCTGCGTGCATACGTGTCAGTGCATCATCAGTCATACTCACTTTGACTTCTTTAGCACCCTTTTCATACGCTTTTTTTGTCACACGTCTGATAAGAGGCAGTGCATCCACGCTGGATCTTATAAAAACCCTTCCGTCCTTTTGTACATTCAGACCGGTCTCCACAAGCAGGCCGGCATATTTTTCGAGTTTTTTCTCAAACTGTTTCAATGTTGCACCCCCTCTTATGAATTTCTGAGTTTGGAAAGTTCTTCGATGATGGCAGACTGTTCAATCGCCGAAATAGATGTCCTTCCGGTCACCATGCTGTGGATATCTTCAATTTCACCAAGGCTTTCGTCGTTGAAGTCCTCCGGCTTGAACATGCCTTTGTTCACCACATTCAGTTTATCTTCAATATCATTGAGCATTGTACTTTTGTCCATATGTAAGCCCTCCGTTTCGATTCTTCGACATATTCATATTAACAAAGTTCTTATGATAATAAAATTTAAAATCACGTTATTGGATGAATATAGTTTGAATTTGTTTTAAAATGGTTATAAGCAACTATATCAGTACTCATAAAGGAGAATTTACATGAAAAACAAACTTATTCCCGCAATCCTGATCGGTGCCGCTGTTGGCGCAGGCCTCAGTCTGATTGACAAGGGCACCAGGGAGTCAGTGATGAACGGCTCCAAAGATCTTAAATATTATGCCCAGAATCCGGATGAGGCAAAACAGAAATTCTCTTCCGATTCCAGTCAGCCATCCAAATTCGATTCCCTCAAAGATGAAGTGATGTTCTGGAAAGATACTATCGAGGAAATCAGACAGAAAAACCCTGAACTTGAGCAATCCATCATGGATGCCAAAGACACATTCATGAAAAAGCGCGACCAGAAACATCTGAATTAAAAACCGGATATCCCGGAGGGCTGACGACAGTTGGCCCTTTTTTGCTAAAGAGGTGAAATTTCATGTCAGAAAACAAAAGCAGCTCAAATTATCTGAACGAGGCGAAGATGACCGAAAAAGAGAACAAAGCTAAAGACGCCGGGGGAAACAGTGACGACATATTCGTCGATGAAGTGAAGTTCAAATCCAAGGCTCCAAAAAGTCCCGGAGAGGAAATATATGTTTCCAAAATCAACAAGCCTGCAAAGATAAAAGGTGATCCAAATTTCTTCCAGAGCCTATTGTTCCAGTTTTTAAAAGATAATACGTCGGGGATGGCGGCACAGCTTGCTTACTATTTCCTGCTGGCAATCTTTCCGCTGCTGATCTTCCTTCTGACACTGGTGCCTTTATTCCAGATTGACCAGGCTACAATCACTCAGATGATCCAGGACTATGCACCATCTGATATTGCCGGCACGCTGGAAGGAATAATCGGTGATGTCATGACATCATCAAGCGGCGGCCTGCTTTCTGTCGGCCTGATTGTGACCCTATGGTCTGCTTCAAACGGCATGACAGCCCTTATGAACGCATTCAATGTTGCATATGACATAGAAGATAACAGGAATTTCATCGTCGCAAAGCTCCTGTCCATAGTATTCACCGTAATACTCGCCCTGTCGGTCATACTGACTTTCGTACTCATCGTATTCGGTGAGCAGATCGGTAATCTCATGTTCGGTGTGATCGGCCTGGACCAGCAGTTCCAGACACTATGGAATCTTGTAAGAAGCATTCTGCCGTTACTTCTCGTTTTCGTTGTGTTCCTTGTCATGTATACGACAGCACCGAATATCAGGCTGAAAGTGAAGTCGGTCATCCCCGGGACGTTGTTCACGACAGTCGCTTTCCTTGTGGCTTCATGGGCCTTCAGCTTCTACATTTCCAATTTCGGCAACTACTCTGCCACATACGGCAGTATTGCAGGTGTAATCATTTTAATTTTATGGTTGTACATCACAGGTGTTATTATTATATTAGGCGCACAGATAAATGCGATTATGCATAAGCGTACTTTACGAAAAGAGAAAGAGGAAGGCAGACAAGATGAGTCTATTGCATGATTTACTCGAGTACAACCAGCAGTTCGTAGAAAACAAAGAGTACGAGAAGTATACGACAACGAAGTCACCGGACAAGAAGATGGTGCTTGTATCCTGCATGGATACAAGGCTCACTGAATTATCCACGAAAGCACTCGGCCTTAAGAATGGGGACATCAAGCATATCCAGAACGCCGGCGCCATGATTGCCCACCCTTACGGCAGTACAATGAGAAGTATACTTGTTGCGGTATATATGCTTGGTGCGGATGAAGTCATGATTATGGGCCACCATGACTGTGGTTTCGGAGCACTCCAGCCTGAACCGGTAATGGAAGAGATGGAAAACCGCGGCATCAACCCAGATGTCTTCGATACATTGAAACATTCAGGCATCGATATAAAAGAATGGCTGAAAGGTTTTGACAGTGTGGAAGAGAGCGTGACAGAGAACGTCGCGAAAGTCAGGCAGCATCCGCTCATGGTACCGGACATACCTGTACACGGAGTCGTCATCAATCCTGACGACGGCAAGATTGACCTCGTGACAGACGGTTATGAGTACAGCTGAAAATTGAAATAAAGCGTTATTTTACACCAGTGTAGGGTATACTACACATAAGGAGGGGATGAAGATGAACTTCAAGGAAAGAGGCACTCCTGAACGCGGAATTGACCGCATGCAAAACGAAGGGGGCGGAGGCGCTGCTCTTAAAGACTTGCTTGAAAGCCATCCTGATGAAGAGACTCCCCGAAAAACCGGTAACCTTCAGAAAGATCAGAACCCTGAGAAAAACGACAGGCAGGATGACAGGAAAAAATCCTCCTGAACAGGCTGATTTTTAGCAGAAGGACGGCAAAAAGGACTGGAGACCTGGTTAATACCAGAGTTCCAGTCCTTTTTGTGTATGTTTTTGGTTTTTCATCAGTCTTCAATCAGTGTGAGGAGTTTCGGCCCCTCAGCAGTCACCAGGATGGTATGTTCTTTCTGGGCGACGAAACTGCCATCTTTAGTCTCAAACGCCCAATCGTTCTTGCCGTCGGTGACGAATGATGCATTGGAGGAAATGAATGGCTCCACTGCTATGACCATCCCCTCCTTCAGCAGTTCATGGTTTGTCGGGTCGAAATAATTCATGATATGCTGCGGGGCATCATGCAGACTTTTCCCGACACCGTGGCCAGTCAGATTCTTTATGACGCTCAGGCCGTTTTTACGGGCGACTTTGTGTACAGCACGTCCAATCTGGCTCACTTTAGTTCCCGGTTTAATCTTTTTGATCGCTTCATCCAGGGCCTCTTCACACACGTCGACTACTTTCTGTTTCATCGGATCTCCAGTTTCGCCCACGATGAATGAGATACCTGTATCCGCAAAGTAGCCATTCTTTTTGGCAGACACATCAATATTGACGAGATCCCCCTCTTTCAGCTCCCTTTTGCCAGGGATGCCGTGTGCCACTTCCTCGTTGACGCTTATGCATGTAAACCCGGGGAAATCATATTCGGAGACCGGCGCGCTCTCTGCCCCCATCTCTTTCAGGAGCTTTCCACCAAGCTCATCTATCTCTTTTGTAGTCATCCCCGCCTTTGTGGATTCCACTAGTGTTTTCAGCACCCTGCCGCAAATCTGGCCAATCTCTTCAAGATGTTTCAGTTCTTCATCTGTTTTGATAATCATTATATTCCCTACTTACTTTTAAAAATATGTTTTCAGCTTTTATTATAACAAATTCTTCATGCTATACTGACTATACCGCTTAAATTTCAGAGAAAGAAGTTATGATATGACTTTAGATATCCGTAAAATCATTGGACCGAGAATCATTAAGACAGGGATTTCCACTTTCCTCACAGCAATGATATGTATTGTGCTGAACCTGCCACCAATATTCGCGGTAATCACGGCAATCGTTACCATAGAACCGACCGCCTACGCTTCTTTGAAGAAAGCGTACGTTAGGTTTCCTGCTTCAATCATTGGTGCATTTATCTCAGTCGCCTCCCTCTACCTGTTCGGAGAGAGCGCATTGACATATTCACTGGCTGCAACGCTGACCATTTTTATCACTTACAGATTGAAACTCCATGCCGGTGTCCTAGTCGCTGCCCTCACAGCCGTGGCCATGGTGCCTTCTGTCGGTGATGCATATTTCTACAATTTCGTTTCACGGCTGGCAACAACTACAATCGGCCTGGCTACCAGTACACTCGTGAATTTTTTTATCCTGCCGCCGAAATACACTGATCAGATAGAAGAAATGACCCAGGCAACCACTAAAAAGACACACCAGCTACTCGTCAAAAGGATCCATGAACTTACAGAAGGTGGATTCATCTCAAAAAAGTCCGAAAGAGAATACAGCAGCATCCAGAATCAGATTACCGAGTCTGAAAAACTTCTGAAATATCAGCGGGATGAGTTCAAATATCACAGATCCAAACGCAGTGAAATGCGTCTCATGAATCGTCTGGAACGTGAGAGCCAGTTCAAAAAGCTCTATTTCATCCATGTCGGCAACCTGATCTACCTGCCGGAAAATATAACCTTGGACTTCTCTTTGGAGGAGAAGGAGGCGATGGGAGACATTGCACACGCTCTTGCCGGTGACCTCTCCACATTGAAAATGACCAATCCATCCATCCGGTCGTTAAGACGCTGTATCAGAGGGATGGACGGAGAAAATGATGCTTTCAAAATCCATGTGCTCTATGAAATTATCATCATCTACCAGATGATCGTCCAGCATGAAAGGGCCTCCGGGGAAAATAGAAAGGTGAATACTCAAATATAAGCGGATTGAACGCGCTATAGAAAGTCATATATTGTCAGGTTCCGGTATGTCCGCTCTGACAGGTGGGATACTGTCACCCCGATGAGCCTTATGGGCTCTTCGGGGCTTTTTACATCATGGTAGAGAGAATATGCGTAATGGAATATTTCCTCACCACGGAAAATCGGGTTGTCCGTCATCATCTGTTTGGTATGCGTGGCATAGTCCGCGGTCTTTGTTTTCACTGTGACAACCCGTCCCGCAAACTGATGTCTGTCGAGGTTTCGGCTCACTTTCCCGCTCAAAGTCTCAAGCACCCTCAGAATTTCAGTATCATCATTGATATCATAATTGAAGGTTGTTTCTTTCCCCACTGATTTTCTGATCCTTTCGATTTTGAGCTCCGCTGTACCGATGCCCCTTGCCTTCTGGTAGAGGCCGGAACCCCGCTTTCCAAATTGCTGGACAAGCTCATCTTCCGGCCAGTTGTAGAGATCCTGACCCGTGTGTATACCCAGGTCTTTCATCTTTTGTTCCGTTACTGTCCCCACTCCCGGGAACTTTCCAATCGGCATCCCGTTCAGCACATCCTGCACATTTCCGTAGTGCAGCACTGTAGTACCTGCAGGCTTGTTCATCCCTGAAGCAATCTTGGCCAGATATTTGTTATAGGAAACACCGCTTGAAGAGGTCAGCTTTGTGGCATCATATATCTCCTTTTGTATGCTGAGGGCAATCGAGCGCGCCGTGCGTTCCCTGGAGACAAGATGAGTAACATCAAGGTAGGCCTCATCAAGTGAAAGAGGTTCAACCACCTCAGTATATTTCAAGAAAATTTCCATGACCGTTTTTGATATTTCCTTATATACCTCGAACCTTGGAGGCAGATATATACCGTCCGGACAGAGTTTATGCGCCTGTTTTGTCGGCATGGCAGAATGCACGCCGTATTTACGTGCTTCGTAACTGGCAGTGGAGACCACTCCCCTGCTCCATGATTTCCCGCCGACGATGACCGGTTTGCCGCGATATTCCGGGTGATCCCGCTGCTCTACCTGGGCGAAAAATGCATCCATATCAATATGAATTATCCTTCTTTCCATTTTTCTCACCTGACATTAATTCTTTATCACTCCATTATAACACACAAGCGAACTCACGTTCGCTACTGTTCATCCATTATCAGGCTGTGCTTCATACAAAGTCATGCCGACATCCGTATCTTCGGCATATTCCAAATTCCTGTATTTCATCATCAGATACACATAATAGAAGTCACCTGCACAGCCGCCTGTGTGTATGGCCAGTATATATTTAAGGGAAGGATGCGGGAATGCAAAAAACATCAGAAGAAACAGCAATATTGTGATTACGATGAATGGCATTAAAATGATGACCATATACTGTTTCCTTGTATATACCGAACCCGGTGCTGTGGCATAAAGCATCCCTGATGTGTAACCGAATTTTATCCGGGAGGACGGGGAAAGCAATTTGAAGAATAGCCCGTGTACCCCTTCGTGTAAAGTAAACACCGCAAACAAAAGTGCCAGTGCAAGTAATATATCACCAAAGGCGATCCGGAACTCCACACCGCCGGCCGCCATCTGAGACAGGAATTCCCTTCCGTCCACAAAGAGCGGCGGTACCAGCATGACGATGGTGATGACAAGCGAAATCACCGCTATTTTGTTCAGTGTCTTCCTGTCTTCAAAGATGTCCAGTACATACTTATCGATTTTCTCTCACCCTTTTCAACACGATACTGTAGTGATGTGCTTCGTGTATCTTTGCCAATTTCAATGACTGTATGATATTCGGGCAGCCGGCTACCGGATCAGGATATCTGATCTGGTAAAGCGCATCGCTGTCCAGTCCGTCCAAAGTCTTTTTAAGTTTCTCAGTCTCATTTTCAAGCATCATGCGGAGTTCGCCTTTGGAATAGTTCCTCTTCATATCCGGTACCAGGATGGCCGGTGCCTTCATCGTTTCCCCTGCGTATATATTTTCCATATGCGCGTCATACTCAGCCGGAGATTGGCGCAACAGCTTTAAAATTGCATGCGCCGGCGGATTGTACACTCCAGAAAGCATACGGAAATACTTTAAAAGAAGAAAGCAATGGTAGATCACCTCTCCAACACTCCACTTATCCGGCACGTCTCTTCTGTATAGATCATCATTGAACTCGACGGTGCTGAAATAATCGTTGCGCAGCGCTTCCAGATCTTCAAAAATCTCTTCAAGTTCCCTGTCCATCGATACCACTCCCTGTGTTTTATAAAGCTCAGTCCAGAAACTTATAACCGACGCCCCACACCGTTTCTATGAATTTTTCCTCCGGGCTCTCAATCTTTTCCCGGATCTTCCTGATATGAACCGTCACCGTGCTGATATCCCCGACGGCCTCAACACCCCATAGCCGGTCGAAGAGGTGTTCCCTTGAAAAGACCTGATTGGGATGTGCAGCCAGAAAATGCAGCACATCGAATTCCTTGGCAGTGAGACTGAGTGTTTCACCATAAAGCGTGACCACCCTTGATTCCGGGTCTATGTCCAAACCGTTTATAACCGTGCTCCCATCTGTCGAATATTTATCTTTTATCCGTTTAAATCTTGCCAGATGGGATTTCACCCTGGCGACGAGTTCAGTGGGACTGAAAGGCTTGACAATATAATCATCCGCCCCAAGATTCAGCCCCCTTACAATATCGATATCCGATTGTTTGGCTGTCACCATCAGAATAGGCACATCCACTTCATCGCGTATCTTTTTGAGTATTTGAAAGCCATCCATATCCGGCAGCATTATATCCAGGACAATCAGATCATAACTTCCGGTATAGATCATACGGGCGCCTTCGTTTCCGCTCAGAGCGATGTCTGCATGGATTCCGCCCACTTCCAGATAATCCCGTTCAATTTCGGCTATGCTCTCATCATCTTCAACAATTAATATCCTCGTCATTTTACACCCCACTCAAAGGAAGTCCGACTGTAACCTCTGTGCCTCTTCCAGGTTCGCTTTCAATATCTATATACCCGTCATGGTTATCGATGATGCTTTTTACAACTGAAAGACCCAGACCGCTGCCCCCTGTATTTTTATTGCGGGAGGAATCCTCCCTGTAAAATGGCTGGAATACTTTGGACAATGCCTCCCTGCCGATTCCTTTTCCATTGTCGCTGATCATGACCCGGGCATAATCATCTGCAGTACTGAGCTGGACGCAGATCCTGTGTTTTTCATGCACCTTGTATTTGATACTGTTATTCAGTATGTTCACAAATACCCGGGAAAGCTTCGCCCTGTCTGCCGGAATGATGACTTCACCTGCAATATTTTCAAATGACAATTCAATACCTGAGTTCTCCAATTCAAGTTTCATCTCATCAATGATGTGACTTAAAAGTTGATTCAGTCCGATATTTTCGGTAAGAAGTGCAGCACGCCCTTCATCCAACCTGGAGAATAAGGATAACTCATCAATCAGCGTATCGAGTTCGTCCGCTTTGGCAGCAATCGTCTTCAAGTATTTTTCTCTCTTCTCAGGAGTTTTGGCCACACCGTCAATGAGTCCGTCCACATAACCTTTTATGGAAGTTACGGGTGTTCTGAGATCATGGCCGATACCCGCAATCATGTGCCTTTTTTCTTCTTCATACGTCTCATTCAGTTCTTTCTCCTTCTTCAATCCCCGGCGCATTTCATCAAACTCGCGGGCGAGTGAGGAGATTTCATCCCTTCCTCCTGTCTCCACCGTAACATCAAGGTTTCCCTCCCCTATTTCCTTTGCTGCATCACTCAGTCTGTCAAGAGGACG
>Ga0079226_10000699_pt1 | contig 24398 bp, 26 predicted proteins | sample Poulit2014_FD_76345 | JGI IMG/M metagenome (GOLD analysis project Ga0079226, IMG submission 76345) | Agricultural soil microbial communities from Georgia to study Nitrogen management - Poultry litter 2014 | ecosystem: Environmental > Terrestrial > Soil > Agricultural land | place: USA: Georgia...
AGAACAAAAATCTTTTGAATTTTACTATCGTCAATCTTATCTCCAACTTTTTTACTAAAGCCAACGCCCTTACCCATAACGATTACTTCTTTTTCGAAAGCATCTTCAGATATTATAGAATTATTATTGAGTACTTTTCTAACTAAAATTTATACCACCACCTTAAAAATGAAAAAACCTATCCCAAAAAATGCTTGGGATAGGTTTTGCGGAATTTCCTAACAATCCATATCTATAATTATAATACTCCACCAAAGCCTAATTTCAATAGCTAATTAAAAATTATATTTTTCTTTATATTTTTTAATGAATTTTATGTCATCTTCGCTTAGCTTATATTTTGCTTGATCTGTTATTATTTCTGGACCATCTTCGTGGATTATAAGTTGGTGCTCAAATTGGCTAACTTTTGACCCATCTACAGTCCTTGCTGTCCAGCCATTATCATCAAGTTTCATATGCCAATCGCCTAAAGCAATCATTGGCTCGATTGTAAATACCATCCCAGCCTCAATCCTAGGTCCTCTATGAGCCTTGCCGTAGTGAGGTACTTGTGGGTCTTCGTGCATTTCTTTTCCAATGCCATGGCCAATAAAGTCTCTTATTACAGAAAATCCATTTTCTCCCTCGACATATTCTTGGATAGCAGCTCCTATATCTCCAATCCTATTTCCAGGTCTTGCAACTTTCACAGCCCTGTTTAAGGCTTCTAGGTTTACATCAACTAATTTTTGATCTTCATCGCTCATTTTACCAACTGTATAAGTCCAGCAAGAATCTGCAAGTCCCCCATCTAGGTTAACCACATTATCAATTGATAAGATGTCGCCTTCTTCTAAGGCTCTGTCATTTGGATAGCCGTGGCAAATTTCATCATTTACTGATGTACATAAAGTAAATGGAAATCCCTGGTAGCCTAATTGAGCTGGAATAGCCTTTTTATGGTCTACTATAAATTTATTGGCAAAGGTATCTAGGTCTTTTGTTGTAAAACCTGGTCTAATTACTTCCTTTAGGGCCAGGTGGGTTTGACATAAAACCTCAGCTGCTGCCCTCATTTTTTCAAAATAACTTTCATTATATATTCTAATCAAAATATCACTCTCCTAAAAAGGACGCCTTAGCGCCCTTTATCTTATAATTGTTTACTTGCTATATAGACATATTTTTCGTCGTTAATCTCTGGTTTTATATCCCAGTTTGATCCCATAGATATGGATTCACCAAGTTTATCAAGATAGTACATTATTATACCAGCATCTAATAAGTTTACACTTCCCTTATAATCTTCAATATAAAGTTTGATTAAGTCTTCTACTAAAACAAATCTCCAAGGTTGAGCATTGTAAGCTGATGGAGCAAACCTTGCATAAGAGAATATTTCATCTAGGCCTCTTTGTTCAAGCTCTTCATTTGTTGCTTTATTGCCAAGCTTGTCAATAAAGACAAATTCTCCTATACCCTTCCTGTCATCAAACTTATGTTCTCTTAGGCTTTCATCAACAGGATAACCTATAGCTAGAAGTAGACTTACTTCTCCCTTATCATAAGCAAAGGCAGCTTTTTTCGCAGTATCTTCTACATCAGCTACTGTTATCCAGCAGTTTCCGATACCCATCTTATCTAACTCTGTGATTATTTCTTCTACCCCATAAGCACCCTTGACAAGACTTGCTGGGTTATCATTTAGGGTATTTAAAGCAAGATAAGCTGGAGCCTTGATCATAACTCCCCTATAGCCTGCTTTTCCATCTAAGGCCTTATAGACTGCGTCTCCGTCAGTTTGAAGTACAAAAGCTAGGTCATCTTTACCTAATTTTATAATTTCAGAATCAATAATCTTCTCAAGTTTTTCTAAATCTTCTTTCTTAAGATCCATATCTTTGAAATCTCTTGTTGAAGTTCTAGTTTTTAAAAATTGTGTTGTAAGCATATTTTCCCCCATAATTTATTCTACTAGTATTATTATACTATACTTAACTTCTATTTTATCATATTTTTCAAAAAAATATATGGTATCATGATAATATGAGACTAACAGATGTACAAAATGAGGCTGCAAACTTTATAGATGGTCCTTGTCTAGTCCTTGCTGTGCCAGGCGCAGGCAAGACTACCATGCTTTTAGAAAGAATAAAAATTTTATCAAAATTTACAATGCCAGAAAAAATTTTAACCCTAACTTTTTCAAGAAACCAGGCCCTTGATATGAAAAATCGTTATGGCGATAATAACACTAGCATAATGACCATCCATGCTTTTTGCTACCTTATTATTAGAAATTATTTAAAAAAATCCCACAGAGAATTGCGTCTTTTAGAGTCTGATGATGCCTATAACAAATACGACCTATTAAGACGTATATACCTTAATATAAATAAAAAGAAAATATCCAGGGAAGATTTGATGACTTTTTTTACTGAGACTTCTTACATGAAAAACGCCATGCTTGATGGATCTTACCTAAAGAATATTAGGATAAAAAATATAGAGAAAGTCTATCAGACCTATGAAGATTTTAAAAAATCTAACAACTATATTGACTTTGATGACATGCAGACCCTAGCTTTAAAACTTTTAGAAGAAAATCCTAATTTATTGAGGTCCATCCACAGAAGATACCAGTATTTTCAATTAGATGAGGGGCAAGATACTTCACTCTTGCAATTTAAAATCCTAAAAAAAATAGTAGGATTAAACAATAATCTGATGGTTGTGGCCGATGACGATCAGTCAATTTATTCATTTAGAGGAGCAGAACCTGATTATCTTCTAAATTTTAAAGCTCATTATCCTGGTGCAAGGCTTATTGTCATGAATGAAAACCATAGGTCGAGTAAAAATATATGTGATCTCGCAGAAGCTTTTATCAAAGAAAATAAATTTCGTTACAAAAAATCTATCCTAAGCCATAAAGATAAGGGAGAAGAAATCGTAATAAAGACCCTAAAAGATTCTTATAACCAGTATAGTTTTATCAAAGAAAACCTAGAAACTCATGAGACTAACGCTATTTTATTTAGAAATAATATCTCAGCCATAAACCTAGTTAGTTTTCTAATAGAAGATGAGATTGATTTTAAGATAAATGAGGATTTTTTTGACTTTTTTAAGTCACAAATAATAGAAGATTTTTTTGATATAATTAAATTTTCAGAAGATTTTTACGATGTCCAAGCTTTCGTTAATATTTATTATAAGATAAAAACCTACCTTAAAAAGACTGAAATCGAAAAATTAGGGGCCAAGCCCATTAACCAAGACGTCTTTGATTTTTTCTATAAGATCCTCGACTATGATAGGCGTAATACCCTCTATGATATAGAAAAAAAGCTTATTCATATCAGAAAACTCCCCCTAGCTAGGAAAATTTCCTACATCTATAAATACCTAGGCTATAAGGAATACTCATCCCTTAAGGCAAATAAGTTTGCTGAAGATGTTATAAATAAGGACCTTTTCGTAGAAAGTTTGGTAAATTTCACCAAGGATTTGGATACAATTGATGATTTTGATAGGAAAATCCTATCTTTAAAAAATAAAATAAGACTCATGCCCGAATCAAACCTCATTCTTCAGACCATTCACAGATCCAAAGGCCTTGAGTATGATAGAGTTTTTATAACAGATCTTAACAAAAATGAGTTTCCAATAATTGACTACGAAAAAGATCCAGAAAAAAATCTCGAAGAGGAGAGAAGGGTATTCTATGTAGCAATGACCCGTGCTAGGGAAAAATTATTCCTTCTGTCTATTAAAAGAAGGAATAATAAAAAAGCCCTTCCTTCAGAGTTTTATATAAGAGCTAAATATCTAAATAAATAAAATCGTCCGCGGGCTTCAAAACTAAGCTTAAAAGTCCACAGACGATTTTTCTTATCCTATATCTTCTCTCAAATAAGCTTTACCACTTGCCTTAGGGGCAGATGATTTTTTATTAAATAATATTAAGAAAATCAGGATAGATATATAAGGAATCATTGAAATAAATTCCATAGGGATCTGTATGCTTGTACCTGTTAGATAAGTTGCTATGGCTTGGGTTAAGCCAAAGAATAAAGACCCAACTAAAACTCCCTGAGGTTTCCAGTTACCAAAAATAACGCACACTAGGGCTATATAGCCTTGGCCTGCTATTAGGGTTGGGGAAAATACACTAACAACTGCAAGAGACATAGATGCCCCACCTAATCCTGCCATAAAGCCTGAGAACATAACAGCTGCATACCTTATGGCAACTACTGATATATCCAAACTTTCTGCTGCAATTGGGTGCTCGCCAACAGCTATAAGCCTTAGTCCCCACTTAGTCTTATATAAGAATAAATAAACCAAGATAACAAATATTATGGCTATATAAACATTTGCATATTGGGAAAATATATTTTTTAAAGCTTGATTTTTGATCATTCCATCAAATAATCTTGGAATCTTATCTTCAAGAGCAATTGAAGGAGTTTGAGTTGCTCCATCAAAAAACATCCTTGATAAGAAAAGTGCAAGACCAGGTGCTAGGGTATTTATAGCTATACCAGATATGGTCTGATCTCCTGCCAGGGTCACTGATACAAAAGCGTGGATTAGACCAAAAAACATGCCTGCAAGGCCCCCACAGATAAATCCTAGCCATGGGTTCTTACTGTAATATCCTACTGTTGCCCCAACAAGGGCTCCAATTGTCATCATCCCCTCAAGACCGATATTAACTACACCTGATTTTTCAGACATCATACCGCCAAGACCTGTTAGTAGAACAGGTGCTGCATTTGATAGGGTATTTCCTATTATTAAACCTAAAACTGCTAGATTAATCACGAGCCTTACCTGCCTTTCTTTTTGCCTTCTTGTTTATCTTTGCTCTTATAATCTTAAAGATTAAAGGAATAGCTGTAAATAAGATAATTGTACCAATAATTATTGAGATTAGCTCACTTGGTACTCCCATTGTCCTTTGAAGGTTACCACCAGCATATTTTAGAGACCCTAAAAATAGACCAGAAAATATACATCCAATAGGATTATTTGAAGCAAGTAAAGCTACAGCAAGACCATCAAAACCAAAGTTTTCCATGGCAGATAGCTGTGGCAAGGAGTAGGTATAACCTAAAATCTGACTTACTCCTGCAAGAGAACATATGGCTCCTGATATGGCCATAGATTGGATAAGCTTACGATTTACATTTATTCCACCATATTCACTAGCTTCTTTATTTAAACCAACAGCCTTTAGTTTGTAACCAAGGCTTGTTTTATTTAGGATGAAGTGGATTAATATAGCGCAAATTATTGCGAAAAAGATACCTGCGTGAATTGGCGCCCTAAAAAACTGTCCCATAAAACCATCATATTTTTGGGCTGCATTTTGTATTAGGGTGATCTTTGCAGAATCTTTTACCTCAAAACTATTCATTGAGTTTGGCATCTTATAGCGAAATACTATAAAGTTTTGGAAGTAAAAGGCAATCCAGTTGAGCATGATAGTTGAAATTACTTCATGAATACCAAATTTAGCCTTAACAAAACCAGCGATTCCCCCATAGATAAAACCAGCTAGGATAGCTAGCAAAACTGTCACCAAAACATGAAGGACTGGTGGTAGATCAAGACCATATCCTAGTAAAAATCCTACCGTAGTACCAATGATAAATTGGCCCTCAGCCCCCATATTAAATAATCCTGTTTTGAAGGCAAAGCAAACGCCCAGTCCTGTAAGAATTATTGGTGTGGAGTTTACTATGGCCCATCCCATATTTCTTGGAGACTTAAATACACCTTCAATAATTTTTTGATAGGCTTCTATAGGGTTATATCCTGCAAGGGCCAAAACTATCGCCCCAACTAAAAGGCCTAATAACACTGAAACAAGGGTAAAAATTAAGGTTGAACCCTTAAATTTCTTTTCTTTTTTCTTAGTCATTTTTACCTCCTGCCATTAATCTACCTATTTCAAATTCGTCTGTATCCTTAGGGTTAAGCTCACCTACAATTTTTCCATCATAGATTACCCCTATCCTATCTGATAAATCCATAACCTCATCTAATTGGAAGCTTATTAATAAGACTGCATTACCAGAATTTCTCAGCTCTACTAGGTATTGGTGGATAAATTCTATGGCACCCACATCTAGTCCCCTGGTTGGTTGAGCTGCTATTAATAAATCTGGGTTTGACGAAATTTCTCTGGCTATAATTACCTTTTGCTGGTTACCACCAGATAGGGAACCTGCCAGTTCATCTATATCCCTCGGTCTTACATCAAACTTATCTATAAGGTCTGTTGCATTTTTTTCTATCTTTTTAAAATCTAGGATACCATTTTTAGAAAACTCTTCCTTATCTACGCTTTCTAAAATTAGGTTATCTTTAATAGAATACTCTAAAACCAAGCCTCTTTTTTGCCTATCTTCTGGGATTTGGGTCATGCCCATATCTAGGATTTCTCTTGGCTTTTTGCCAGTAATATCCTCTCCCTTAAAGGTGACCCTTCCTTTTTCTATTTTTCTCATCCCATAGATAGCGTCTATTAGCTCTGATTGACCGTTACCATCAACGCCAGCTATACCTAGGATTTCGCCCTTTCTAATTGATAAGTTAAGTCCCTTAACCTTATCTATCTTTCTATTATCCTTTACCCAAAGATCTTCTATCCTAAGGACTTCTTCTCCAAGCTCTATATCTTCCTTGGTAACATTAAAGGATACATCCCTGCCGACCATTTTCTCAGCTAGGATATTTTCGTCAACTTCACTTACCCTTAGTTTGTCGATAAATTCTCCACGTCTAATTATAGTGCAGGTATCAGCCATAGCCCTTATCTCATCTAATTTGTGAGTTATAATGATAATTGACTTACCCATGTCAGTTAATTTTTTTACTATTTCTATAAATTCTTCAATCTCTTGAGGAGTTAGTACGGCTGTTGGCTCATCAAAGATAAGAATATCAGCCCCATGGTAAAGGGCCTTTAAAATCTCTACTCTTTGTTGTTGGCCTACCGAGATATCCTCAACCTTGCTATCAGCATCTACATATAGGCCATAATCTTTGGATAATTTTTCTATTTCAGCCCTAGCTTTTTTCCTATCTAGGAAAAGACCAGTTTTTCCTTCATAACCTAAGATTATATTTTCTGTAACTGTAAATGGTTCTATCAACATAAAATGCTGGTGAACCATACCAACACCAAGGGCTATTGCTTTTTTAGGTGAATTATTGATAATTTCTTCACCCTTTATATAAATTTCTCCATCTGTTGGATCAAACATACCATAAAGTATATTCATAAGGGTAGTCTTACCTGCTCCATTTTCTCCAAGAAGGGCATGGACTTCACATTTGTGTAGGTCAAAATCTACACCTTTTAAAACTTCCTTATCTCCAAAACTCTTATGGATATTTTTCATTTTTATAATTGGATCTTGATCAAAATACTTATCCATATTTCCTCACTCTTAAACTTTTATAAAAAAAAAGTAGAACCCAGCCTACTCTTTTTTATAGAATATTGACTTATAAATATTATATTAGAATATTAGTCTTCATATCCCATTTCTTTAAATTCTTCTTCATTTTGAGGTGTTTTTACTTCACCGTCAATGATTTGTTGTCTTAATTCTTCTACCTCATCTTTGATATCTTCTGCTACAAGGTCGTTATCTCCATAGGCGATTCCTAGAGCATCACCATCACTTAAGTGGTAGGCTACAGTTTCTCCACCCTTGTAATTTCCGTCGATAAGGTCGTCAAGTGTTAGTTGAACTGCCCTACCAACACCCTTTATTGTAGAAACTAGGATATTATCTGGAGCTTCTTCTTTTTGGTCACGGTCTACACCAATAATGTATTTATCATTTTCTTTAGCTGCTTCAAATACACCAATACCTGTACCACCTGCTGCGTGGAATACTACATCAGCACCGTTTTGATACATTTGGTTAGCGATGTTTTTACCAGCTGCTTGGTCAGAATAAGAGTTTGCATATTGTACTTGTACTTCTATATCAGTACCTTTTTCTCTAGCTGCTTGTTTAACACCAGCCCTATAGCCGTATTCAAACCTATCAATTACGTCAGATTTTTGGCCACCAACAAATCCAACATTGTTAGACTCTGATGTCATACCTGCTATATAACCTACTAAAAATGAGTTTTCATTATCAGCAAAGGTAATACCCACTAGGTTTTCTTTACCATCGATGTTTGCATTATCGATTATGGCATATTTTTGGTCTGGGTTAGCATCACAAGCGTTGGCTGTGTCATTATAAAGAGCGTAACCAACTGTAAAGATTATGTCTGATTCACTGTCAAGAGCACTTTCTAGGTTTGGTTGGTAGTCAGTTTTCTTATGACTTTCTATATAGTCAAATTTAATCTTACCTTCTTCTTCATAAGCCTTTAGACCCTCATAAGAAGATTGGTTAAATGACTTATCGTTGATACCACCCTCATCTGTGATCATTGTTGCAGATACTTTAGCTTCGCTTGAAGCCTCTTTTTTATCTGCACCATCATTAGCGGCTTCCTTGTTTCCACCACAAGCTGTAAGGCTAACTGCCATAGCTAGGGCAAAAGCACCTGTCATAAATTTCTTGATTTTCATATTTCCCCCTTAAAATTTTTCATACTCTTAACTTTATTTTATAATATTTAGAGATTATTGTCTAGTAGCAAGCTAATTTAGTTTTTAACAAAGGATAAAATCTTACCCACGAGATATAAAGAACCACACCATAAGACTAAATCCTTATCGCCTGCATTTTTTAGTGATTCTTCATAAGCTTTTTTATTATCTTCGTATACTTCTATATCGCTTATAAAATCTGAGGCTTCTTTTTTTATCTCCTCTGTGGCAAGAGCCCTAGGATTATCATCAATATAGGTTATAATTAGCCTATCTGCAAGACTTGTAATCTTTCTTATAATCTCCTTATGGTCCTTATCTTTTAGGATTGAAAACCCTATTATTAGCCTACCATAGTCAAATTCTTTTAGGTTATCTATAAGAGCGTCAATAGATTCGATGTTGTGGGCCCCATCTAAGAGTACCCTTGGATTTTCTGAAACCAGGTCAAGTCTACCTGGATTATAAGTTTCATATATACCTGATTTTATATCTGCTTCGCTTAGGTTAAAGTCATCTTTTAGATAATCTAAAACCATAAGGGCAAGGCTTGCGTTATAGATTTGATGTTTACCGCGTAGGCTAGTTTTTACATCCTTATAAGTTTTATAATCAAAAAGATTACCCCTATTTGTTATTTCTTTTATAAGGATGTCGTCCTTATTTAGCCTATAAAGCTTGGACTCCTCTAACCTTGCTTTTTCTTTTATAACTTCAAAAGCTTCTTTGCTAGCTTGTGGATATACGAAGACTGGAGAATTCTTCTTTATAATTCCTGCCTTGTTTGCTGCTATTTCCTCTATAGTAGACCCTAAAACATTCATATGATCCATTGATATAGAGCAGATAACAGAAGCAAGGGGATTTTTTATAATATTAGTAGAATCTAAACTACCTCCAAGACCAACTTCTATTACTGCCACATCCACTTTTTGCTCATAAAAATAAAGATAAACCATAGCTGTTAGAAATTCAAAATAAGTTATATGATAACCTTTCTCATCACACTTTTCTACAACTGGCTTAATCCTATCCATTAGGTCACAAAAATCCTTATCACTGATATCTCTACCGTTTATGGATATTTCCTCATTAATTCTAACCATATATGGCGAGGTAAATATCCCACACTTTGCTTTTTTACCTAGGGCATTTGCAATAATCTTTGCAGTAGAGCCCTTACCATTGGTCCCAGCTACATGGATGGTTTTTATTTTATCTTGGGGATTTCCTAATTCTTCCATCACTTTTGTGATATTTTTAAGGGTGTGATCCCCTCCAGAAGAACCTCTCCCATATAAGTAATCTAAATAATCGTCAAAATTTTTCATTTTTCCTCCAAAAACTTTCTAATTTTATTTTACCTTATGTTATAATAAAGAGAGGAGATTTTATGAAAAGAATACAAATAATAGACACGATTAGAGGTTTTACCATTGTTTCCATGGTCCTCTTCCACTTATTTTACAATATAAACTACTACTGGAGTCTAGACTTTTACAATGGCACTATATTTAACAAAATTTGGCAGCTATCTATAGCCATATCATTTTTTACCCTATCGGGGATTACCTCTACTTTCCTCAGTCCTAAGAAAAATATTAAAAGGGGTCTTCTAACAAGCCTTATAGGTTTTTCTATAAGTCTTATAACCTATCTATTTGCCAAAGAGCAACTAATAATTTGGGGCGTTCTAAATGGTCTTGGTATGTCAATGATCCTTGGCGGTTTATTACAAAATATAATTAGTCCTAGACTTTGGCCTATATTTTTACTTGTCTTTTGCTTTACTTATAAAGTACCAGCAGGTATTTTAGCAAATACAAGTTTTCTCGCAAAGCTATATGATTTGAATTTATTTCCTCTGGGCTTTCCGTCATATGACTTTTATTCAAATGACTATTTCCCACTTATCCCTTGGTTTTTTGCTTTTTTAACAGGCTTTTCCTTGGGAAAATACTTAAAGGTGAGAGATTTCTACAACTTTGACATAAGAGAAAATATCTTGGCTAAAATTGGTAGACATTCTCTCTTAATTTACGCGGCCCACCAAGTTATCCTCTATCCCTTAGTCACTTTAATTTATAAATTGGCCCTCTAGCCATCTTGCCCTTAATATTTAAAACCATATAATTACTAATAATAAATAAGACTTACGTTTTGGAGGTAAATATGGATTTTATTAAAAAATATAAAGAATCTTATCCAACTTCTTATAAAATACTGGCTATAGTTGTGATTTTATTTCTTACCTATAAATTTGGCTATCTAGTTGGGAAATTTGTTGCAAATATTGGTTTATAAACTCTTTAAAACATGATTTTAAAGTATATAAAAAATGCGTTTAGTATAGGTAAACTATCCTAAACACATTTTTTAATCGAACTTGACTTCATATTCTTCAAGCTGTGGATTTATCTTTAGTATATCCACTATAGCTTCCTTGGTTTTTTCATCAGCCTCTTCTAAAAAGCCCTTTGCTTCTAGGTCTTTTTCGACCTTTCTCATCTCATCTTTCCTAAAGTCAGAAAAGTCTTTTATCTCTAATTGATTAAAAATTGAATTTTTCTCATCAAAAATTGTTAGAGAATCTTCATCTATCACATGGTTTAAAATTTCTGCCTTAGGTATTTCAATTTCTATCTTCTTAGTCTCATCATTTAAGCTCACTTTGGCTTCTTCTAAGTTTATACCTGCATTTACTTCCCCATCATAAGAAATAATAAATTTCTTTTGAGTAAAAGGCAGCTTCATTCCATAAAATCCAGATTGATTTTCAAAAGATCCTACATTGGTATACTTATACTTTAGTGTTGTGAGTTCCTTTACCGAAAGAATCTGATTTTTAATAATATCTGATGATACTTTAGTTTTTGAATTTAAAACTCCACCTTTCATTCCCAAAAAATACGAAACGAAAACTATAGCTACAAGAAGTAAGAGTCTTAAAATCCATTTCTCGGTTTTTTTCATTTTTTCTCCTTTATTATTTATTTACTAAAACCTTACTTTCTTTTTTATAAACTTCTATTTAAACTTTGCTTTTAGAAAGAAAATTGGCATATCTCTGTCCCTAAATTTCCTCTCGTATTCTGTAACTACGGAATCTTCTTCTTTTAGATCTCTATCTACCTCTACTATATCCATACCAAACTCTTTCATATAAGTTAGACTAGAATCAAAAAAGTCCTCATTATCAGTCTTTAGTTCTATTTCAGCACCTTTATTACAAATAACTTGGTAGAGTTTTAGAAAATTCTCGTGGGAAAGTCTCCTTTTATGATGGCGTTTTTTAGGCCAAGGAGTAGAGAAGTTTAAATAAATTTTTGAAATTTCTCTTTCATCAAACATCTCACTAAGCTCTTCTGCCTTACCTACTATGCCATAGACATTAGAAAGTTCATTTTCTTCAATTTTCCTACAGGCAGATACAAAGGCATTGGTATTCATTTCAAGGGCAAGGAAATTTTTGTCTGGCTCACTAATTGCCTTATTTACTATAAAATCACCCTTACCTGCTCCTATTTCTAGCTCTATATCATTATCATTTTTAAATAAGTCCTTAAAGCTTCCCTTATGATTTTCTGGATCAAATATTATGTACGAGCTTTCCTTCATAATGGGTATAGCATTTGGTTTATGTCTTAATCTCATATATATATCTCCTCGTAAAAAAAGAAAGTCGCTTTAAGCGACTATCTTACTCATCTTTCTCTTTACCCCAGAAACCAGCTCCAACAAGGCCTGGTCCCACGTGGCTTCCTACTGTTGTTCCTACTTCATATATTTTTATATCGCCTTGGTAATCATCTAATACATCCCAAAGCCTTTGCCTAAGCTCTTCTGCATCATCAACCGCATTGGCATGGATTAAATAGATTTCATTTTTATATGGGAAATCTTTTATCAAACGATCAGCTATTTTCTTAGTTAAGGCCTTCATAGCTTTTTTCTTAGTCCTTATCTTATCCCTTACAATTATCTTACCCTCTGTGTTTGTATCCATAATAGGGCAAATATTTAAAAGATTGCCAAAAGTTCCTGCAGCCTTTGATACCCTACCTCCCCTAACAAGGTAAGATAGGTCTGAAACGAAAAATATAGAATTTACCTTGAGCCTATTATCAAGAGCCCACTTGTAAACTTCTTCTATAGAATGTCCTTCCTTACGCATCTCATTTATTCCAAGTAGAAATAAACCCTCACAAGCTGTAGCAGTAAGGCTATCTACTATATAAATCTTTCTATCAGGATACTTTTCTTCAAGATTTTTTTGAGCCATATAAGCTTGTTGAACTCCACTTGTAAGCCCAGATGATAGGCAGACATGAAGTATATCCTTATCTTCTTCTAATAATTTTTCAAAATAGTCTATATAGGTTAGATAATTTATCTGACTAGTTCTAGCTATGGCACCATCATTTAATCTTTGGTAGAACTCATCATAGCTTATAGTTTGTCCTAAATCATCTATAAAATCCTCACCGTCGATTTGGTAAGGAAATCCTATCCATTTAATATTTTCTTTTTCTAGCTCTTCTCTTGGTATATCGACAGTAGAGCTTGCGCTTAGTATAAAATCACTCATATTTACCTCTCATAAATCTAAATAATATCATACTGATAATAAATTTAAATTCAATTTCTTAGACGCTTCTTATCTATTAAAACGGCTATAAAAAAAGTTAGAAGGGCAGGTATAAACCATGCAAATCCTATTTCAAACCCTGGTAGAAAACCACCTGCAAAATCTAGTATTTTTGTAACGAATCCTGCTTTGCTAATAAAGTCAGGACTTGCCTTTAAAAAGTCTAAAAAGGCAAAAATTGCTGTCACCCCTAAACTAAGTTGGTAGACAAATTTTCTCTTACCAATAAATATAGAAATAATAGATAAACTTATTAAGACTATAGATATAGGATAGATAAACATCAATACTGGTAGGGACAAGGCTATAATTTGCTTTAATCCTAAATTTGCTATAAGCAAAGATACAAAGGAAAAGATTATGCAATATGTTTTATAAGAATGCCTGTGGTTGAACATATCTTCAAACATTTCTGAACAAGCTGATACAAGTCCGATTGCAGTTTTAAGACAAGCAGTAAAAACAATTATAGACAAGAGTATGTGGCCAAGGTTACCTAAGTAATACTCAGAAATTCTTGCTAAAATAACAGCCCCATTTTCAAATTCATCTAAAATATTTGCTGCAGCCCCACCCATAAAGGAGAGACCTGCATATATTATAGACATTGCGATAAGGCAAACAAGACCTGACTTTAATGTTTCAAGTGCCATGGACTTCTTATCTGTAACACCAAGCTCTTTTATACTAGATATAATAATGATAGCAAAAGCAAGACCAGCTGGTGCATCTAAAGTATTGTAGCCATCTACAAACCCTACAGCTACAGGGCTTGACGTATATTTGGCAGCTGGTGGGTTTACCCCAACTGGACCCATTGGTTTAAACATCGTAAATAAAAGTAAAAATGATAGTAATATCAAAAATAATGGTGTCAAAAATTTACCAATTGTATCCATAAGCTTCGCTTTTTTGATTGAAAAATATAATACTAAAGCGAAAAATACCAAGGAAAATATTAATAAACCAAGTGAATTATAAAAACTCTTGCTTCCCTCAAATATTACTTCATATGTAGTTGTCGCAGTCCTTGGTATAGCAAAGCCCGGTCCTATAGTTAAATACAAAATCGTTGTAAAAAAGTAAGCAAACTTCTTGCCAGCGGCCTTTGATAGGTCAAATAAACTCTCGCTATCACTCGCCGCAGTTGCAACTACAGCTAAAATTGGTAGACTTACTGCCGATAGCAAAAATCCTATAGTTACTAAAGAAATATTGGCCCCAGATCTTTGGCCTAGTTCTAGTGGGAAAATCAAATTTCCAGCACCAAAAAATAGTCCAAAAAGCAAGGAGCCAATCAATAAGTTTTCTGATAAAGTTAATTTTTTTCTCATATCCAACCCCTAAAGTTTTTTATATGATACGCCTTTATCAGATATTTTGCAATAATTTATAGGGCTTCAACGTATTTTCTTACGTCAGGGCCAACAAGGATTTTACCGTCATCTAAGAAAAGAATTGGTCTTTTTACAAGCATACCATCTGTGGAAAGCTTCTCGTACTTTTCTTCAAGAGTCATATCTTTTAGCTTATCCTTAAGATTTTCCTGCCTATAAATCATCCCAGAAGTATTAAAAAATCTCTTAATATCATAGTCTGTAGCTTCATGCCATTTTTTAATCTCATCTTTTTTAGGATTATCTTCCTTTATATCCCTTAGTTCGTAAGATAAGTTTTTCTCGTCCATAGTTTTCAAAACACTTTTACAAGTTGAACACTTGCTATAACAAATTATTTTCATATTTCCTCCTATATATTAATCTCTTACCCTAAGCTCTCTTAGCCTAATCTAGATATGTGATTTTCTAAAATTTCGACTTGGTATCTTTGCTCAATCTTTATGCTGATTTTTTCAAGAATTGACCTAGCCACCTTGTTGTCACTTGATACTGCCACAAAGGCAAGGCCTGCTAGGTTTAGCATGTCTTGATCAGCTACTTCTGCAGCTGACACATTAAAATTTTTACCAAAATCTAAGATACCTTTTACAGTCTTCCTTTTATCTTTTAGCGAAAAACTATCATAGATCCTGATTCTCATTTCTAATAGATATATATAAATATTAGTCCTCCTTGATTTTTCCCTTATCTGCTGCCATTATAGCAAATATCGAAGTAATAATAAAATTACCCTTGCCAAAGCAGGTATACCTGGCCTTCCACTTTGTAGCATACTTAGACTTATAATTTCTAAGACCCTTGAAAGGATAAAGGCTATCTGCATACTTAAATATAAAAGAAGCAATCCTTTCAGACAGGTAGGCCGACTTATATATACCTACATTCGAAAGAGGTGCCATGCCTAGATTAAAATACTTATATCCCTTATCTTTGGCATAGATAAATAGGTTCAAAAATAAGTAGTCCATCATAGAATTGGCCTTCATGTCTAGGTCATAACGCATTAGGTCAATGGTTAGGATTTTCTCATCGTAATTTGGCATAAGACTTGTAAAAGCTGTTATTTCTCCATCCTTATCTAACACTAGGCCTATCTCTGACATATTTAAATAGTCCCTATCAAAAAAGCCCATAGAAAATCCCTTCTCTTCACGACCCTTAAGCCATATATTAGAGATTTCTTCCAACCTATCAAGGGTATAGCTATCCAAGGGTGGACTTACTATCTTAAACTCATATCCGTCCTTGTCAAACCTATTTAAGATATTTCTAAGACTAGATTTTTTCCTACCGGCTAGAGAAAATCCTTCCAAATCTAAGAGGGCATTTTCTCCAAATTTCATAAAATCAAATCCATAATCATGAAGAAGGAGAGTGAAATTCCTACCTACCTCATAAAATATAGGATTTAAAGACAGAATACGACACTTATTTATAAAGTCGTTAAGCCCCTTTTCTAAAAATTCCTTCTTCCCAACTGGCTCTCCCATTACTATTATCTTATTATTTACTATCTGATATATGAAGGCTAAAACTTTTTCATCTTCTTTTTCATAATAGTAAATATACTTATCTCCTAAAAGACCCAGACCTGCAGCTGTAGATGAGTTTTTATTATTATTTTCTAAAAATTCCCTGTACTCATCTAGGTTAGGTTTTTCAAAAAAACTCTCTTTACCCTTCATATATAAAAGTATCAACCTTAGGCTAAGTGCCATAGCGGCAAAAGTTAGGGCAAAAAATAGACTTTTATAGACTAGGGGAAAATTTGTTAAGGGCCTTGTAGTAAAGGTATTTTTAAAATACATTATAAGCCAAAATACACCAAAAAGTAAATCTATTGAGATCTCCTCTATACTATAAATAAAACTTTCCTTAATAAGGATATCCCTTGTCACATGGGTGGTTAAAGTAATTATAGCTAGGGGTAAGAGAGATATCAAAGGCTCTCCTATTAAACATAGATAAATCCCAGTAAAGATTAATGTCGGATATAAAATATTTACAAACTTTTTTTGCCTGGCTAAAGAAAGCCTGGCTGCTACTATAAAGATAAAACCTATCATTAATTCTACAAAAGATCTAAATAAACCCACTGTCACGAAGGAAAATTCATCAAAAGGAAAGTAAGATAAGTATTCGCTTACATCCGCACTTAAAATAAAGCTAAGACCGTAAAATCCTATAAAGACCGAATTTATTTTTTGTATGGCTTCCTTAAAAAGCCTCGCTGCCATATCTCCATAGTTTTCTTTGATTTTTAGAAAAACATCCTTAAAATTTAGAAATACACTTATAAAAAATCCACCAAGGATAAGGCCTATAATGACCCTTAGGTATATATTTATGGTAGATTTTCCTACAAAATAAAGCCCTATGGCTAGTAGGGATAAAATAAATAAATTAATTAAATTATGTTTATACTTTAGTAATTTTTTCATAAAGCTCCCTTCAAAAAGTCAAAAACCACCTTATTAAAGATTTCTGGACTAGTCCTAGCTAGTCTGTGACCCTGGTTTTTAACTATAATTAACTTAGAATCTTTTATATTTTTCGCTATGTTTTTTATATGACTTATCCTGATTAAGTCGTAAGAACCTGCTATAATTAGGCAAGGCTTATCTATATCTCTTAAGTCTTTGATGTCTATTTTTAGATCTGTTAGCAAAAGCCTTGCTACCCTCTTATTTCTTTTAAAAAAAGGAAGGATAGACCAAAATATGTTTTCGATAAGCATATGGCAATCTTTGTAGGTAGGGTAACCCCCTTAAACCTTGCATTGGGTGCATTTAAAACCATCTTATCTACGTAGTCGGGATATAATTTATTAAAAATCAGACAAAGGTTGGCCCCACCAGAAAATCCCAATAAACTTGCTTTTTTTATCCCAAGTTTGTCATAGACTTCCTTTAGATCATTGGCCAGGATATTAAAATCAAGCTTATCTTTTGTATTTGTAGAAAAACCATGGTCCCTAAAGTCAATTAGAATTAGGTGAAAATACCTAGAAAGATAGCCTATTTGGTATTCAAAATAAGTCATATCTCCGTCATTACTGTGGAGCAAAAAAAGGTCTTTTCCCTTTCCGTACTCCTTATAATATATCCTTGTCTCATCATTTAAAATTATTTCACTTCCCATAAGAACTCCTTGCTCCTATTATATCCTATTATTTTAATCTAATAAATAAATGAATATTATTTTTTTACTTGTATGATAAAAGAAGGAGGATAGTATGCAAGTTAATTTTAAAACAAATGATAAAAACCAGATACTCTTTGCCTTTAAAGATCAAATAGATTGTGAGTATTTTAAAGGTTCTAAGGGAGAAATAAAGGCTAATGACGGCAAGATCATTTTAGGTCTTGGCTGTGAAGATAAGTTTGATAAGGAAGTTTTCAAAGAAGCTCTCCTTAGTCTAGTAAACTTTCTAAAAGATAAGGATGTATCAAGTATTTCTATCATAGACAATCCTACAGGGCTAAACGATAAGGACTTTGCCCTAAGCCTTGTTGAAGCAATCATTGTTGCTTCCTATGACTTTTCCTATTATAAGTCAGATAAGAAGGAAAACTTATTTAAAGAAGTTTATCTAGATGAGAAATTCAAAGTCTACGAAGAGGATATAGAGGAGCTAAAAAATATCCTAGAGGGACAATTTTTAGCTAGAGACCTTGTAAATCTAAGGTCAAATGATATTTATCCAGCTACTCTTGCCCAAAAAGCAAACGAAAACCTCTCTGACCTAGGTGTAGAAGTTAAAATCTACGACAAGGACCAAATCCTAGATATGGGTCTTACTGCCTACTATGAGGTAGCCAAGGGTTCAGATAAGGAACCAAAGTTTATAGTTATGGAATACCTCCATGGACAAAAAGATAAGGCCCCACTTGCCCTAGTTGGCAAGGGTCTAACTTATGATGCTGGAGGTTATTCAATAAAAACATCCAAGGGCATGAAGACCATGAACTCAGATATGGGCGGAGCAGGATCTGTAATAGGGGCTATGAAGGCTATTGCCTTAAATAAGCTTGAGGTAAATGTGGTGGCTATAGTAGCAGCTTGTGAAAACCTAATCTCTGGCAGAGCCTACAAACCAGGTGATATTATAAAAGCGAGAAATGGTATGACTATAGATGTAGATAACACTGACGCAGAGGGAAGAATCACCCTGGCTGATGCTGTAAACTACGCCGCTACAGAATATAAACCAGCCCTACTTGTAGACCTTGCAACCCTTACAGGAGCAGCCCTAGGTGCCCTTGGTGAAACCTACACTGCGTCTATTACAAATGACCAAGAGGCCTTTAAAAAAATCCTTGAAGCTAGTAAGAAGATGGACGAAAAAATTTGGCTAATGCCAAATGATCCTTTCTTTAAAACTTACAACAAATCAGAAGACGGAGATGTCAAAAACTCCGGCGGCCCTCTAGCAGGTTCTATCACAGCAGGTCAATTTATAGAAAACTTTATCGAAGATACACCTTGGATTCACCTAGATATAGCAGGTACTGCCTATCTTTCAGCGCCACAAGGCATAAATTGCAAGGGAGCCACAGGGGTCCATGTAAAAACTCTATACGAACTAGCTAAAAAATATTAATTTTTGCTATAAAAATGGGGCTGTTGCAAATTGTGAATAATTATCGTCCCATCATCATGAGGTTCTCTCTCAAAGTTTCATGTTTAGCCCGCCGGCTCATAGAGGCGAAACTTCACGAGAAAAAAGCCCGTCGGCTCATTGAGACCTCATGATGATATTGGGACGATTTATTCATTCTGCAACATCCCCATTTTTTTATATACCTAGGTAGGCTGCCTTTACATCAGGATCTGTCTTAAGGTCAGCTGCCCTACCTTCTTTTACAATCTTACCTGTCTCTAGGACATAGGCCCTATCTGCTACATCAAGGGCAAGATTGGCATTTTGCTCAACTAATAAAATTGTCCTACCCTCTTTTTTTAAAATCCTAATTGTATCAAAAATCTTATCTACAAATAAAGGAGAAAGTCCCATAGAAGGTTCATCTAAAAGGAGGACTTTGGGATTTGTTAAAAGTGCCCTACCCATAGCAAGCATTTGCTGCTCCCCACCTGATAGGGTGCCTGCCTTTTGACCCTTTCTTTCCTTGAGCACTGGAAATAGCTTATAAATCTTATCCAGTTCTTTTTTCAAATCTTCTGGACTCCTATCTACAGAGTGAGAACCCAATCTCAAGTTATCTTCAACTGACAAACCTTGAAAAACTCGTCTGCCTTCAGGAACTTGAGCCAGACCGTCTCTTGTGATTTTATAAGATTTTTCTTTTTTTATCGATTTTCCATTAAAGAAAATATCTCCATCCCCAACAGGAAGTAGGCCAGATATTGTTTGGAGGGTAGTTGTTTTGCCGGCCCCATTTGCCCCTATTAGGGACACAACTTCACCTTCTTCAACTCTCAGATTTATCCCCTTTAGAGCCTTGATATTTCCATAGGAAACGCTTAAATTCTCTACTTTTAATATACTCATTTTCTTTCCTAACTACCTAAATAGGCCTTCACAACTTGCTCGTTCGATATAACTTCGTGAGGATTACCTTCTGCAAGGATTTCTCCATAGTTTAGTACTATAAGTCTTTCTGAAATGCCCAAAACCAAGTTCATATCGTGTTCTATTAGAAGGATTGAAACTCCTGTTTTCTCTCTTGTTATCCTTATAGAATCCATCAAATCCCTTGTTTCTGACTCATTCATACCTGCAGCAGGTTCATCAAGAAGGAGGACTTTTGGACGAGTGGCCATGGCTCTTGCGATTTCTAACTTTCTTTGAGCCCCGTATGGGAGAGATCCAGCAAAGGCCCTAAAGTATTTTTCAAGGTCAAATAATTTTAGGATTTCCATAGCCCTGTCTGTTGCATCATTTTCTTCCTTCCAGAAAGCCGGCAGCCTAAACATACCAGTTAGGATGCCATATTCCATATATTGGTTCATGGCAAGTTTTACATTATCAAGAACAGTTAGGTTATCAAAAAGCCTTATATTTTGAAATGTTCTAGCTACACCAAGCTTAGAAAGCTTATCAGGCCTTGTTCCATTTACCTTTTCTCCATCAAGGATAATTTCCCCACTAGTTGGTGTATAGACTCCTGATAGCATATTAAATAGCGTGGTCTTTCCAGCTCCATTTGGTCCAATTAGACCAAGTAGTTCTCCATTTTATAACTTAAAACTTACATCATCTACTGCCTTAAGTCCACCAAAAGAGATGCTAAGATTATTTATCTCAAGAACATTTTCACTTATAACTTCTTTACTATTCACCTTCTACATCTCCTTTCTTGTACTTATCTATTTTAAGCAGTCTTCTTATAGAAAATTCCTTCCTACCTAGTAGACCTTGAGGTCTAAAAATCATTACCACTATTAGGATCACAGCATAGATTACCATCCTCCATTCAGCAAGTGGTTTTAAAAGCTCAGGTAAAACTGTAAGACCAATTGAAGAAAATATTGCCCCAGTTATGGAACCCATCCCCCCTAAAACTACCATTACCAAATAGTCAAAAGACTTGTTGTAGTTAAAGATATTTGCTGCAAGAACTCCTATGCTTTGGGCATAAAGTGCGCCAGCTATACCTGCAAAAACTGCCGATAGGGTAAAAGCCTGGGTCTTATACTTGGTTATGTTTACCCCACAAGCCTCTGCTGCTAGCTCATTGTCCCTTATTGATAAAACTGTCCTACCTTGACGACTTGACGCCCAGGTAAAGATCATAGTTATTACAAAAACTGCTAAGAAATAATACCTGCCAAACTCGTTGCTAGTAGGTATACCAGCAAGTCCCTGAGCTCCTCCAGTAAAGTCTAAATTTTCTATCAAAACTCTGATAATCTCGCCAAAGGCCAGAGTAACTATAGCTAGGTAGTCCCCTGTCAACCTTAAAACCGGTAGACCTATTATAACACCGAATACTGCTGCCACAAGACCACCTACTATTAGGCTTAGAATAAAGGCAGGAAACCCGCTTACAATCCCGCTTTTAAGAAATAAGGCTGCTGAGTAGGCTCCAATAGCCATAAATCCTGCATGACCTAGGTTGATTTGACCAAGGACTCCTACAGTTAAGTTTAGGCTTACTGCCATGATCATGTTTATACATATCAACATAAATAATCCCTGCCAATACCTGCTTATAAGTTTAGCTGATATTAGGCCCTGAATTATAACAAATAATAATATTATTAAGCCTGTTGTGATTAAATAAGTTTTTTTTCTGTTTTTTGACATATAATCACACCTTTTCTTTCTCTAATTTACCAAATAAACCATTAGGCTCTACAAGTAAAACTACTATCAAAACTACAAATACTATAGCATCTGCATAGGCGCTTGATAGGTAGGCCCTGGTTAAAACTTCTATTATACCAAGGATAAGACCACCAACAACAGCTCCCGGTATAGAACCTATCCCACCTAAGACTGCTGCAGTAAAGGCCTTAATCCCTAACATAGATCCCATGAAGGGTTGGATTTGTGGGTAGCTTGCCACATATAAGACAGATGCAACACCTGCAAGGGCAGATCCTATAGCAAAGGTCATAGTCATGACTTGATTTACATTTATACCCACAAGCTCTGCTGCTCCATAGTCTTCACTTACTGCTAGCATCGCCTTGCCGTGCTTACTCTTATGAACAAATAAACTTAAGGCATAAGTCAAAATAATTGTTGTTAAAATTGTAATAATTGTTGCAAAAGATAGGTGAACTCCCCCAAAGTTTATAGATATTTGTGGGAAAAGTGCTGGTACAGGTTTAGCACTAGATGTAAATATTTTAACAAAGAGGTTTTGTAAAAATAGGGATACACCTATGGTTGTTATCAGTAGGGAAATCCTTGACGAATTTCTAAGTGGCTTATAGGCCACCCTTTCTATCACTACACCTAAGAGGGTACAAACTATGATTGCTGGTACTATAGCAAGCCATAGTGGAAGGCCTGCATTAAATAATGGTAATTGGATTGCTAAAAAAACTGTGTAACCTCCAACCATGATGATATCCCCATGGGCGAAGTTAATTAACTTAGCTATTCCATAAACCATTGTATATCCTAGGGCCACCAGGGCGTATATACTACCTAGTTGGAGGCCATTAAATAATTGGGTTATAAAATCCATTTAAATCTCCTTTAAAATTTGGATAAATCTACTAGCAAAATTTTCCCTTGCCAATTTCAAAAGAAAATTTTAATTTCGGCAAGGGGGATTTTTTACTTACTTTCTTCTACTCCAGCATCACTGTCAAACTTGTACTCGCCATTTACGATTTTCATCATCTTGGCAGTTTTGATTGGGTTGTGGTTTTCATCATAGGTAAAGGAACCTGTTATACCGTCAAATTTGATATTTTTAAGGGCTTCTATCACCTTATCCCACTCAGTTGTGCCGGCTTCTTCTACAGCTTGCTTATAAAGGTAAACTGTGTCATAACCTTCTGCTGCAAATGTTGATGGTTTATCACCGTATTTTTCTTCATAGGCTTTTACAAAGTTTTGTACTTTTTCGCTTGGATCTTCTAGGGTGAATTGGTTGGCAAAGTATGAACCTTCTATAGCATCAAAGTTTGATTTATCCATGACAGATAAGACTGTATCCCAACCATCTGCCCCAACTAGGGTAGCCTCTATTCCAGCTTCTCTAACTTGTGGCACTATTAGGGCTACTTTTTCATAATAATCTGGTATAAATAAGACATCTGGATTTTCTTTCCTAACCTTTGTTAACTGAGCCTTAAAATCTGTATCACTATCGCCGTAGGATTCATCAGCTACAACTTCCATACCAAGGCCTTTAGCTTTTTTGCTATAAACATCAGCTACTCCCATAGAAAAGTCTGAAGATTGGTTTCTTAGGATAGCGACTTTTTTAGCATCTAAATTATTTTTAGAAAAGTTTGCTAGTACTTCTCCTTGGAAAGGATCTGTAAAGCAGGTTCTAAAGGCATTTTCCTTACCCTCAGTGATATTTGCTTGGGTGCCTGTAGGTGTTATATAGACAACCTCGTCATTGGCTGCTGACTCTGCAATGGCTAGAGAAGGCTTAGATGGCACTCCACCAAAAATTGCCTCTACCTCATCTTGCATAAGGTTGTTGTAGTTTGTAACAGCATCTGTGATCTCACCCTTATCGTCATATTCAAACCATTCAATTTGTTTGCCAAGGATTCCACCGTTTGCATTTACTTCATCAACCGCAAGCTTGATACCATTGTTGGTTGTGATACCATAAACTGAAACTGGACCAGTTAATGGTGCAGAGTTTCCAAGTTTAACAGTTTCACTCGCTTCTTTTTTTGCACCGTCATCGGCTTTTTTACCTTCATTTCCACCATCATTTGAACAAGCTGTTAAAAACAAACCTGCAAGTAACATTCCAACTGCTAATTTTTTTCTTAATTTCATAATTTCCTCCTAAATTTTTGGGAATAAAAAAACCTTCGTCTCTTCACTCCACTTGGATAAAGAGACGAAGGGTAATATACATATTTTTACCATCCGCGGTACCACTCTTCTTCATCTAATGATGCACTTAATTCATTTAATGAATAGCTCTATAACGGGAGCGCCCGACAACACCTACATTTCGGTGGGTAGCTTAATGGTGATTTTCATCAAAATCTCTTAGTATCTTTCACCAGCCGATACCTCTCTACAAAGATCCATTTGATTACTCTTCCATATCAA
>Ga0079226_10000700_pt1 | contig 24373 bp, 28 predicted proteins | sample Poulit2014_FD_76345 | JGI IMG/M metagenome (GOLD analysis project Ga0079226, IMG submission 76345) | Agricultural soil microbial communities from Georgia to study Nitrogen management - Poultry litter 2014 | ecosystem: Environmental > Terrestrial > Soil > Agricultural land | place: USA: Georgia...
AAGGTGATAAAGCATATCCTTATCTTATCGAAGTTCTTGATTTACTGGAAGAGACATCTTTAAAAAATAAATTGCCTCATGCAGAAGCGTTAACTGAGTTAGCTTTCTACTATTTTAATGATTCAAAACTAAAAGAAGCAGTGCCATACTATAAAGAAGCAATTAAAGTGTACCAGCAATTACCACAATATCCAGCAAGAACAGTAGGGATGATTTATATGCAATATGCATACTGTCTGGAGCATCAGGAGAATGCCAATAAAGTACAGGCGGGAAAAGCATATGAAAAGGCGATTGAATGCCTTGAGAAAGTAAATGATCCTGAACTCCTAGAGAATGCTTTAGCAGATGTTATTGCATTCTTCTCTGCAAATTATAATAAAAAGAAGAAAAAATATTTTGAAGATAAATTAGTCAAAAATATGGTTCATTAAAAAACAAAAGCGCTTGGCATATGACTAGCGTTAGATAATAAAAAAATGGTTAGTCAGAAAATTATCTGACTAACCTTATTTTATTATCCTTGTTTGTGCAATTCTAATTCGAGATTGATTTTGACGTCTTCACCAACGAGTACGCCACCTTTTTCAAGTGTAGCATTCCAAGTTAGACCAAATTCTTTACGATTAATTGATGTTTCTCCACTAAAGCCAGCAACTGTATTCCCCCATGGATCTGTTTGTTCTCCACCAAAAGTAATATCAAATGTTACTGGTTTCGTTGTTCCACGCATTGTTAAATCTCCGGTGACATCATATTGTTCTTCGCTTTTCTTTTTGATATCTGTTGCATTAAAAGTAATTTTAGGATAATTGTCCACATCGAAAAAGTCATCTGAACGAAGGTGATTATCCCTATCTTCGTTTTTTGTATCAATGCTTTTCACATCAATTGTAAATTCGATGCTTGCATCTTCTAAATTATTAGGATCCATTTCAATGTTAGCATCAAAATCATTAAAAGTACCTTTTGCTTTTGAAATCATCATATGCTTTACAGAAAATCCAATTTCACTATGTGCTGCGTCAACATTCCATTTTGTTTTTGTCATTTTAATACCTCCGATTACCTTACTTACTTTTCATAAGTTAGTATATATAAATACCTTTGTGTAGTCAAGTAATTAAACTGAATCCTTATTTTTCATTTTAAAAATTAAATATATATTTATACTATGGATGAAAGTTTATAGAAAAACCTATATAATATTTATATTAGTAATTTTAAGAAAATGGAGGAAGGATCAATGACGGAAACAATTACCTATGAGCCTAGATGGGATTTAGATAGTATTTTTTCAGGGGGAAGTGAATCAAAAGAGTTTCATGTATATTTAGAAGAAGTAAAACGAAATTTGGATAAATTAAATACAGTGATTGAAAACTTTGATCTAATTAATATAAACTTAAACGCAAATCAGTTAAAAGAAATCACTAATCAAATGGAGGTAACAACGAAAAAGCTACGCGAAGCATCAGCATTTATAAGTTGTTTAAGCGCCCAAGATATAAATGATGCACATGCTAATTTATTAGTAGGAAAAAGAAATCAACTTCAAGCTCGGATGAGCGCATTGCATACAAAGTTTGGACAAAAACTAGCTTCAGTATCAGATGAGATATGGCAGAAATTATTAGAACAAGAACGAGTAAATGAACTAGCTTTTATTTTAAATGAAAAAAGAAAGAAAGCGACTGATCTTTTATCTGAAAAAGAAGAAATATTAATTGATGATTTAGCTGTGGATGGTTACCATGCCTGGAATCAAATGTATGGAACAATCGTTGGAAAAATAAAAGTTGACATTGAAGAAGATGGCAAGGTTCGTTCTTATTCAATTGGTCAGGCAGTAAATAAATTAAATCATCCTGACCGTAAAGTTCGGAAACATGTTTTTGAACAATTACAAAAAGCATGGTCTGATCACGCGGATCTTTTTGGGCAAACATTAAATCATTTAGCTGGTTTTCGCCTACAAACATATAAGCATCGTGGTTGGAATTGTGTATTAAAAGAACCATTAGCTATCAATCGTATGAAACAAGAAACTCTTGATGCAATGTGGACAGCTATAATAAACAATAAAAGGCATTTTGTGAAATTTTTAGAGCGGAAAGCAGAACTTCTTGGCTTAGATAAATTGAGTTTCTATGATATTGGAGCTCCAATAGCTAATTCTGTAAAAACCTCAACTTACACTGAAGGTGCTCATTTTATTATTAATCAATTTAAGAAATTTAGTACGAAAATGGCAAACTTTGCAAAGGTGGCTTTTGAAAAAAGATGGATTGAAGCGGAAGATCGTCCGGGGAAAAGACCGGGCGGATTTTGTACGAGCTTTCCAGACAGTGGGCAAACCCGTATTTTTATGACGTATTCGGGAACGTCGTCTAATATTGCAACACTTGCTCATGAGTTGGGACATGCCTACCATCAGCATGTGATGGAAGATTTGCATGGTTTAAATCAAGGTTATGCAATGAATGTTGCTGAAACAGCATCTACCTTTGCAGAAATGATTGTTGCTGATGCATCAGTTCAAAGTGCGCAAAATAAAGAGGAGAAAATAGCATTACTAGAAAATAAAATAAAGCGCAGCATTGCTTTTTTTATGAATATCCATGCCAGATTTATTTTTGAGCAGAGCTTTTATGAAGAAAGAAAAGAAGGGATGGTTCCAGTAGCTCGTTTAAATGAATTAATGGTTGAAGCTCAGCAAAAAGCATACTGCGATGCTCTTAATGAATATGATCCAAGTTTCTGGTCATCGAAACTGCACTTTCATATTACTGGTGTACCATTTTATAATTTCCCGTACACATTTGGCTATTTATTCAGTCTTGGAATTTATGCACAGGCCAAACAAAAAGACGGGACTTTTGAAGACGATTATAATGCATTATTACGTGATACAGGCCGAATGACAGTTGAAGAATTAGCGAAAAAACATCTCGATGTTGATCTGACTCAATCTAATTTCTGGGAAAATGCAATTCAATTATGTATCGATGATGTAGAAGAATTTCTTTCCCTTACGAATAAATAAAAATAAATTATTTATTACTTCCTCTTATTAAAATGATTGTTAGAGGGAGTAATGTCTACTTAAACAATAAGTAATATAGTAATTAATAGATGGGTTCATACAATTAGTTGTAGTTTTCTCCTTCTTATGCTAGGATAAGGGTGACAAAAAAAGCGAACGAAATAAATATAAGCCTGCAAGGGGAGCCGTTTGGCTGAGAGTGAACACTGTTCTTACCCTTTGAACCTGTTAGTTAGTACTAGCGTAGGGATGTGGCTTTTTTGATGGAATAAATATGTCTTTTTAGTATGCAATGTGAGCGGGATCCCCATCAGGAAGCTTCCCTTAGGCATTGCTTTTTTTGTTGCGAAAAAACGTAAAGGGGAGTTATCTTAATGAGTTCGAATCGTACTTTATTTTTAATAGAAATTGCCATTTTTACAGCACTTGCATTAGTCCTAGACATTATTCCATTTTTAAAATTTAAGATTTGGCCTGCAGGAGGATCTATTTCCTTTGCGATGATTCCTATTTTTATTGTTGCATTTCGATGGGGATTAAAAGGCGGAATAATTTCTGGATTTTTATGGGGTGTTTTACAAATAGCAATTGGCGATGCGTACATTCTTAACTTTTGGCAAGGGGCTATTGAATATGGATTTGCATTTTTAGCACTAGGATTTGCTGGAGTTTTTGCATCTTCCGCACAACAAGCATTTAAACAAGAAAATCGTAAAAAGACATTTCTTTATATTATGTTTGGTGTCCTCCTTGGTACGAGTTTAAGATTTATCGCTCATTTTGTGGCTGGTATTATATTCTTTGGTGATGCGGCACCTGAAGGACAACCAGCTTGGATTTATTCACTCGTTTATAATAGTTCATATCTCATTCCAGGATTTATTTTGAGTACATTAGTTGTTTATTATTTGTTTCAAAAGCAACCAAAAACACTATTAAAGAATGCAGCATAAATCGATCATCCGCTCACTTATTTACCAAATTAATCACAGTTAATTAATGTGGTATCGTTTTGTTTCACACTATCACCGTTCCTCAGATATTCGCATAGGCTAAAGCACATGCTATGGGAGAGGAAGTGAATTGTGGAGCTGACGATATCACATTTTTTATATGGCTTTTTTACATTGTTGATTATTCTCACAATGATATTTCGAAAAGGTGTTGTTTTACCAAGCCTTTTAGGGACTTTTGTTATTGCATGGGTATTTAAAGGAAGTTTAGTAGATGGTTTCACAGCTATATTTCAAGCAAACCTCGTTGCAGCACAAGAATTGTTTAATATCTTTTTAATCATTACGTTTATGTTAGCACTTTTACATTCTTTACGTGATCTGGAAGCGGATCGCAGAATGATTCAACCGATTAGTAAAATGATGGTGAATGGGCATGTGTCATTTTTTATATTGGTTGGAGTTACTTATGTTATTTCCTTATTCTTCTGGCCAACACCAGCAGTACCATTAATATGCGCATTGCTTGTTCCAGCGGCAGTAAGATCCGGTTTACCTGTAATGACTGCAGCAGTGGCTATTGCAATTGCTGGTCAGGGGATGGCACTTTCATCAGATTATATTGTTCAGGTAGCACCTAGTCTGTCCGCTACATCAGCGGGAATTGATGTAGGTCCCGTAGCAGATAAAGCGTTTGTTTTATCTATTATCTCCGGAGGGATTGCAATAGGATTAGCGTATTTATTTCATCGAAAGTCAATACGTACAAAAGACAGTGAAATAAATGAAGAGGAATTAAAACGTCTACAGACAATGGATGAATCAGAGAATAAAGCATATACTAAGCATTTAAATAGTTGGAGTAAGATTTTTTCCGTTGCTGTCCCTTTAGTATTACTTTTAGTTGTTATTTATATGATGAGTACAAAGCTTTTTTCTGGAAGAATGGGTGGTTTAGAAGGTGGCGATGGTGCTGCTTTTGTTGGTGGAGTAGCTGTGATTTTATTGTTGTTTTCGACGGTAGCGTTCGGAAAGCAACATGCGCTTGATTATATTTCAAATCATATTACGAACGGATTTGTATTTGCATTTAAAGCAATGGGCCCTGTTATTCCGATTGCTGGATTTTTCTTTTTAGGAAGTGCTGACTTTTCGGGGAGTATTCTTGGAGTAGAAGAAAATGAACCTGCTTTATTGTTTGATTTGGTTCAATCCGTACAAGAGAATATACCCCAGAGTCCGTTGCTGGCCGCGATAAGTATATTAATTATTGGTATTATAACAGGACTTGATGGATCTGGTTTTTCTGGATTACCATTAACTGGAGCGCTCGCATCATCATTAGAAACAACGGGGATTGATGCATCAACCCTGGCTGCAATAGGTCAAATGGGCTCTATCTGGACCGGTGGAGGAACGTTAGTTGCATGGTCTTCTTTAATTGCGATTGCCGGTTTTTGTGGTGTTTCTGTTATGGAATTAGTACGAAAAAACTTCTTCCCTGTTATAATAGGATTAATCCTATCAACGATTATTGCAGTTTTTATATTATAGAATTTAAAAATATCCTAAATAATTGAAGGAATCGATGGATTTTTCATTGATTCCTTTTTTAATATGGTACTTAAACTTATTTGTTAATTTAATCAAAATACTTGCTAAATATCATCAATATGTGAACATAAAGAAGAGAGCTTTTTAAAAAAATGAGGGGGAAGAAAATGATGCAGGCTTTTGTATATGAATATGGTAAATTAAAGCTTAAAGAAATGCCAGAACCAACTCCAGGATCTGGGGAAGTGGTTGTAGCACTACGTGTCGCAGGATTAAATCGTCGTGACCTTTACATTCCTAATCGAAGAGGAGAAAATGCTGAGGCTCTTATTTTAGGATCTGATGGGGCAGGGGTTGTTGAATCTGTTGGTGAAGATGTTGAAAATACTCAGGTAGGGGACGAGGTTATTATTAATCCCGCACTTCGATGGGATGAAGAATCACCTGCTCCTCCGGAGTCTTTTGATATATTGGGCATGCCTGATCATGGCACATTTGCAAAAAAAATAGTGATTTCTGAGGGACAAGTGGAACCTAAGCCCAAACACCTGTCTTGGGAAGAGGCTGGAGTGCTCGCTTTATCTGCATTAACAGGCTACCGGGCACTCTTTACAAAGGGTCAAGTTAAAAAGGGTGAGACCGTTTTTATCCCAGGTGCCGGCAGTGGTGTTGCAACCTACTTAATTTCATTTGCAAAAAATATCGGCGCACGTGTGATCGTAACCTCTCGCAGTGAGAAAAAATTGAAAAAAGCGAAAGAACTTGGTGCGAATGTAACTATTAATACTAATACCGACTGGGTTAGTGAACTTGAAAATGAAACAATCGATTTGGTCATCGATAGTGTAGGAAGAGCAACGTTTAATCGGTCCTTGGAAGTGTTGAAAAAAGGTGGAAGAATCGTTGTTTTTGGGGCAACTACAGAAGATTCAGTCGACCTTAATTTACGTGAGTTTTTCTATGGTCAATATCAGTTAATTGGCTCAACAATGGGAAGCAGGGAAGAGCTTAGGGCATTGATAGAACATATGAGCAAATATAAAACACATCCAGTAGTTGATCAAGTATTTACATTGGATCAGGCTCAAGAAGCATTTGATTACCTGGAAGAGAATAAGCAATTCGGTAAAATAGCAATGAAGATTCAAGAATAAATATTTTATGGTGTAATAATTACCTGACTCAAAACATTGTGCTTTTGTTATGAGTCAGGATTTTTTCACTTTAAAATTCTAGATGACATTTTAGGGAAGTTACTTTTAACTGTCATGATCAATTATGAAAAGGTAGTCTCACGTCAAGGTCCTGGCCTAGTGTTTATTTTTCATTCCGTGATCGAGGCTGTCACGGCAAAGTTTTCGTCTAGACTCGATATTTCTTACCGTGATCGAGGCACTCACGGCAAAGTTTTTTTACTCCGAGAGAAATTGGCATTTTAAAAAATGTTAAAACAAAGGCTAACGAAAGTTCACAATGTCGTGTGAATCCTTCGTCAGCCTTATTTAGTTCTGTTAGACTCTACATTTATTTTTCGAAAAATTGTCCTGGAAATTATTCATTTGCTGCAGTCTCTATCCAATATTTACCTTCCAGATGCCTTGTCACAAGCATACTTGATACGGAGTCTCCTGTAACATTAATCATTGTTGCAGGTGGATCAACAAGGACTCCAATTGTAGAAATAATAGGTAAAGCTTCCATTGGTAAACCGTATAGAGTAACTATCATCATTTCACCCATGAATCCACCACCAGGTATACCACTCATTACAATACCAGATAGTAGACAAATACCAATGGCAGTTAAAAATGTATCAATTCCAGTAAAGTCCATATTAAAAACGCCAAAAACAAAAGCGATTTTTAACATCGCGGCTAGACAAGATCCATCCATATGAATAGTAGCGCCAAGAGGGAGAACTGTCTCACGTATGTCTTTTGGCACGCCAATATTTTTAGCAGCTTCCAAGTTTACTGGCAAAGCAGCAATACTACTGCCAGTTCCTAGCGAAGTTGCAGCAGGTGCAAGTATATTTTTCCAAAAACGAGTGATGCCTTTTTTTCCACCCGCTAAAAAGGCGTAGAGCGTAAAACCAATCGCAAAATATAAAACCGAAACTGGATAATAAATAATAACAGCTTTAGCATAATCGCCTATTAAATCTGCTCCAAATTCTCCAATCAGTGAAGCAAAATACGCACCAAGTCCAATCGGTGCATAATACATAATAAGTTGAACGAGTTTCATTAAGACTTCTGAACCACTTGTTAAGAATTTTGTGAAAGGTTTCCCTTTTTCACCTGTTAATCCTGTTGCTACTCCAATTAAGACAGAGAAGATAATTAATACGAGCATATTCTCACGTGAGAATAAATCTACAAAATCTGAAACTGTAAATGTCTTGACAAGTTGATCTGCTAAACTTAAATTTTCAACATTATCCGGCATTTCTAATGGGATATTCGCACCCGTTCCTGGTGGGAAAAGAACTGTAGCGACAAGCATAAATATCGCTGCTATTAAGCCTGTAACAACGAACACAGTCATCATAGATCCCATGATTTTTCCTAATCGTTTCATACTATTCATACTAGCAATCGCTGAAGCAATCGAGAAAAATACAAGAGGAATTACAACCATAAATAAAAGATTTATAAATATTTCACCTAAAGGTTTAATAATCTCAGCTTTTTCACCAAATATTAAGCCAACAATGGATCCGATTATAATAGAGATAAGTAATATGATTGGAAAACGATATGCTTTTAGTTTATTTTTCATCTTTAACCCTCCTTTTCGTGATGTCTTGATTACTCATTAATTCTACACGAAAACGAGATGATTAAAAAGCATATTATTTTAAATAGGGTTTAATTCGATCAATGGCATCTTGTAATTTTTTACTGTTTTTTTCATACATCTGTTTTGATGTTTCATTTTTAGTAGATAATGCAAAAAGTTCTAAATCGGCTTGACATTTTTTCATGTTCGCTAAAAGCATTGGTTTTTGAGTTGGACTTGGAACGGTTAATTTGTCATCATATAAATCGACAGTCAGTTGACCATCACTATCTACTTGACCTAGAAACACATTTTCAATACTAACATTCATTTTTTCTAATTCTGTTTCAAGCCAAGTTGGATTCAGTGATAAATTAGCTAAACTTTCCAGCATCACTTTTCCATCGACTATAACGGTTTGTGGTTCTTTAGAGGGAGCTAATTTAAGATTTAAGTCTTTGGCTGTGGGCGGTAGGTTTTCTTTTTTAGGAAGCACACTTACTGTTCCTGAAGGCTCAAGTAGAGCAAATTCTACATCGTAAGCATTAAAAATATCTTTATAGCGAAGATTTTCTAATAAATCATCTGCAGTGAACCCTTCTTTTTTTAAATTATCTTCCATAATTTTACCATTTTGTATAAGTATTGTACTTTTACCTTGGACAAAATCACGGAACACTTTACTTTTTAAAGATAGAAAATCAACGATAAGAGGAACAATAAACCAAATAGCCATTGCAATGATCCCAAAGGTAAATGTGTACTTCATCGTACTTGTGTGAATGGCAACGATCCCACCTAAGACAATTCCTGAAATAAATTCAAAAATGGTTAATTGGGCTAAATGTCTTTTTCCAAGCCATTTTGTTATAAAAAAAAGCATGGTTATTAAAATAAACGATTTTAGTATAACGAATCCCCAGTCTGGCATGGATTTCTTTCCTTTCTTTTATTTGTATTGAGGTTCCTCATTAGAAAGTTTAATCATTTGCATACTTAAATCTTCTTTAATTTCCTTAATACGTTTGTTTGTATCTTCAAAAACCTGTTTTGTCTCATTATCTTGTGTGTGGTTCATTAATAATTTTAATTCTGCTTCAATACTTTTAATACTTGCAAAGCATGTTCTAACCTGTGAGCCAACTGTCACATGACTCCCTCCTTATTAATCGCCTTTAGGTTTGAATAGTATAGCACCAATCATTCCAAAAATTATCGCTGCAGATATACCTGAACTTGTTACTTCAAACATCCCGGTAACAACACCAATAAGTCCATGCTTTTCAGCTTCTGCCATCGCTCCATGAACAAGTTGATTTCCAAAGCTCGTAATAGGTACGGTAACTCCAGCACCAGCGAAGTCAATGAGTGGTTCATAGAGGCCGAACCCATCTAAAAGTGCTCCAACTACAACTAAAATACTTAACGTATGTCCTGGTGATAACTTGAAAACATCGAACATTATCTGTCCAATAACACAAATGAAACCACCAACGACAAATGCCCAGAAAAAAATCATGGTTGATCACTTCCTGATTCAATAGATACTGCATGAGCTATGCATGGAATCGTTCCCTTTTGTTGAACAACAAGTGGGGAATGCAGCGAGCCTGTAGCTACTGCCAGCATCCTGTTTATTTCACCTTTTTCAATCATTTTAAGAAAATGCCCGTAAATTCCTACAGCAGAAGATGCTGTACCACTCGCACCGGCGTTAACAGATTGTTCTTTACGATAAATGGATGTCCCACAGTCCTGATACTGCTCTTCTTTAATATCAATTCCTTTTTCGCGTAATAAATCAAAAGATACCTTTTTTCCGACTTCACCTAGATCGCCTGTTATAATTAAATCATAGTACGAAGGGTCTACATTTCTTTCTTTTAAATGAGCAATAATGGTGTCTACAGCTGCAGGTGCCATTGCTCCACCCATATTAAATGGATCAGTCATCCCCATATCAACTACTTTTCCAATTGTTGCGGAGGTTACAATTGGTCCATTTCCTTCTTTAGAAACAAGTCCACATCCTGCTCCTGTTACTGTCCTTTGGGCAGTAGGTGGAATTTGACCACCATACTCGGTCGGATAGCGAAATTGTCTTTCGGTGGAACTATAATGACTTGCGGTACCTGTAAGAATATAATTAGCCCCTCCGCCATTAATAATAAAGGCAGACAAAGCAAGACCTTCCATTGAAGTCGCACACGCGCTAAATAAACCAAAATAAGGAACATCTATTGATTTTGCTGCAAAAGTAGTTGGTGTAATTTGATTAATTAAATCTCCACTGATAAAAAATTCAACTTGCTCTTTTTCAATGGGGCTGTTTTTAATTGCATACTGGCTCGCTTCCTCCATCATCATTTGTTGTGCTTTTTCATAAGAATTTTGTTTTAACCACATGTCATCATGTAAAATATTGAAAGCCTCAGGTATTTTTCCTTCCGCTTCATACGGCCCGCCGACGGTTCCAGTAGAAATAATGACAGGATGTTTATTGAATAACCAAGTTCTATGTCCTGCTAGCATCATAATACACCCCATTGAATCAGAAGTGTTTTAATAAAAGCAATAATAAATGCCGAGAAAACACCAAAAAGGATAACAGAGCCAGCTAGTTTAAACATATTACCTCCAACACCAAGAACAAATCCTTCTGGACGGTGTTCAATGGCAGAGGATATAACGGAATTTCCAAAACCAGTTACAGGTACAGCGGTTCCTGCACCAGCAAATTGAGCAATCTTATCATATATTCCAAAACCAGTTAGTAACATCGTGATAAAAATAAGTGTAGCAACGGTAGGGTTGCCCGCTGTTTTTTCCGTGAAATCAAAAAAGTGTATATAAAATGTAGAAATAACTTGACCGATAAAACAAATAAATCCTCCGACAAAAAAAGCTTTTAAGCAATTTTTAAAAAGAGGGCGTTTTGTTTCTCTTTCTTTTTGAAATGCTTGATATTTTTGTGCTTCCGGAGGTAAGTTTTTCTTTTTATTATCAGCCATACGTATCCACCCTTTCTTATTATGTCTTTTCTTTCGATAAATCAATAATATTTTGTAATTGCTTCTTAAAGTCTTTTTTCGAAATGGAAGTCTTTTTTAACTTCTTTTCTAACTTTTCCAGTTCAATCACTATTTTTTTGTCTGTAGACAGATAGACATCCATCTTAGGAAATTCTTTTTTCATTTTTTTCGTTAATTTTTGTTTAATTTTTTGTAAGCGGAAACGTTTCATATGACGTACTTTTATAGCAATTACTAATGTATCTTTTGTATTTACAGCATAAACATGAGTGACGTTGTCATTTTTAGATAGAATGTTTTTTGCGTGATTTGATTCCCCTTGGCTAATTGCACTGTTTTTCGTTGAAATCTTAGTCATTTCTACAGGTGGATATGACCGAGATTCACTATTATTATTTGGCGTACAGCTTACTAATGTGGTTAAAATAACTGCTAGAACAATTATTCGTTTGTAGTTCATATCATTCACCTATTTTCATGCAAGGTTATAAGGGGGGCAAAAACTCTCCCCCCAAAAAAAGATTAAAAGCCTTTATACTGCGGTTCTTCCTGCTCGATTTGTTTTACTCTTGGTTCAACAGAATTAAGAATATTCATGGTTTGCTGAGCTGCATCTTCATACAACTTTTTAGCCTGCTTGTTTTCAGTCTGCAAAGCAAACTGTTCAAAACTAGCTTGAGCACTTTTTAAACCTGCAATTGTTTGTTTAACTTGAGTTCCGACAGTCATAAATATAGGCCTCCTTTAATCTCTTCACTACTTATAATTTTATATTTCAGATCTATTTATACTTACTATTTTTTTCCTGTGTATTTTTAAAGCTTAAGTATTTTCATAAAAAGTTCAATTTTTATAAGGATAAAAGGGTCTATAATGGAGGAAGGAACATTATCTTTTTTAGTATATATTTGATACACTTAAATAAACATACAGTCAGAAAGGTTGGATATCTGGATGCAATTAAGAAAGCCAATCCCTATAGAAAAAGCTGTAGAATTAGTGATGAAAAATCGATTGTCAGGAGAAAAAGAAAAAATTTCGATTATAGATTGTGATAACCGAAGATTAGCCGAACCTATTATCGCCACAAATGATATTCCCTCTTTTAACAAATCACCTTATGATGGTTTTGCACTACGTTCAGAGGATACACTAAATGCGGGTGAGAATAATACGGTAACTTTAGAGGTAATAGAACATATAGGCGCAGGTGTCTTGCCAACTAAAGAAATAAAGTCAGGTGAAGCAACACGGATAATGACCGGAGCTCAGATTCCGGCTGGAGCTGATTGTGTTGTAATGCTTGAAGATACAGATACATTTTCAAAAGACGGAAAAAGTTTTATTAGCTTATCAAAAAGTATGGAAAGTAATCAAAATATTATTGAAAAAGGATCGGAAGTTAAAGAGGGAACTGTTCTGGTTGAAGAAGGAACATTGATTAACCCTGGTGTAAAAGCATTGATGGCTACATTTGGTTATAGTGAAATATACGTTGCGAAAAAACCGCTTGTAGGTATTCTTGCTACAGGAACTGAATTACTTGAAGTGGATGAGCCAATTGAACCCGGAAAAATCAGAAATTCAAATGCATATATGGTTGCATCTCAAGTTTTACGAGCAGGTGGAATTTATAAATATTTTGGAAAATTAGCGGATGAATTTGATCAAAGCTATGAGACGGTTAAACAAGCCCTGGATGAAGTGGATATACTAATTACTACGGGTGGCGTTTCTGTAGGTGATTTTGATTTAATGCCAGCGATTTATGAAAAGTTGGAAGCTAATGTTTTATTTAATAAAGTTGCCATGAGACCTGGAAGTGTTACAACTGTGGCCACGCTAAATAATAAAATACTTTTTGGATTATCTGGAAACCCTTCCGCTTGTTATGTAGGTTTTGAGCTGTTTACAAGACCGATACTTCAAAAATATCAATTTAATAAAAATCCATATTTAAAACGAACGAAAGCAAAAATGGCTATGGATTTTCCAAAAGCCAATCCGTTTACTCGATTTGTAAGAAGCTATATAACGTATGCAGACCATGGCACTTTAAACGTCCATTTAGCAGGGATGGATAAATCGAATGTAGTGAGTTCTTTAGCACATTCAACATCACTAATGGTTTTGCCTGGAGGTACAAAAGGATATCAACAGGGTGATCTTGTTGATGTATTGTTATTGGATGATATCGAAGGGCAAGCACACTTTTAATAGTGAAAAAAAGGAGTGATTACCAATGAAAAAACAAATAGAACCGATTAAGGATCATTTTGGTAGGCCTTTAAAAGATTTGCGCATTTCGGTCATTGATCAATGTAATTTGCGTTGCACATATTGTATGCCAAAAGAGGTTTTTGGCGATGATTATGTTTTTCTCCCAGAAAGTGAATTATTAAGTTTTGAAGAAATAACAAGATTAGCTGAAAATTTTGCTTTACTTGGTGTAAACAAAATCCGACTTACTGGTGGAGAACCATTGATGCGTAAGAATTTGGAGGAACTTATTGATAAATTAACTAAGATAGATGGAATAGATGATATTGCATTAACGACAAATGGCTTTTTCTTACCTCGTAAAGCTCAGAAATTAAAAGATGCAGGTTTAAAACGTGTAAACATAAGTCTTGATGCAATAGAGGACGAGGTATTCAAAAAGATAAATGGACGAAATGTAGTTACTTTACCTGTACTAAAAGGAATTGAAGCTGCTCTAGAAGCTGGACTCGGGGTAAAAGTAAATATGGTAGTTAAAAAAGGTATGAACGAAAGTCAAATTCTCCCAATGGCTAAGTATTTTAAAGGAAAAAATGTTACTTTACGTTTTATTGAATTTATGGATGTTGGAAATCATAATGGTTGGGAACTTCACAATGTAATTACTAAAAAAGAAATTATTGACACGATTCATCAGGAAATGCCACTTGTTTCGGCAGAAGAAAATTATTATGGAGAAGTTGCTTCTAGATATAAATATGTCGATGGTGAAGGTGAGGTAGGAGTTATATCTTCTGTATCGGATTCATTTTGCGGTACATGTACCAGATTACGATTATCAGCTGATGGAAAACTTTATACATGTCTATTTGCTTCAAGCGGTTTTGATATAAAGCAAAAAATGAGAGAGGGTTTAACTGAAGAACAACTTACCGACGAATTGACCGCTTTATGGTCAGGCCGGAAAGATCGTTATTCAGATGAACGAGCTGAGCGTAAACATGAAACAAGAGAAAAAATTGAAATGTCCTATATTGGCGGTTAAACCAGGGGGTGGTGAATAAATGAAAACTTTTAAATTAAAATCATTACACATTTTAGAAGGTAGAGAAAATGAAATAAAAGAACATGCAATTGAGCTCGTCGATGGTTTGATTATTAATCGGGAAGATGAAAAAGGTCAATGGCTTGTCGAAGCATTTATAGAACAGGATTATGAAGAATTTTTCAGACGGTTAGAAAAATCAAACGAAGAAATTATGATAAAAGTTAAAATTACGAAGGAAACTAATGAACCTGCAACATTTATCACCACCATCATTGGAATTAATGAAATTGGCGATCATATGAACGTACTATTCATCGGAACAATGGTTGATAAACGTAAACATATTATTGAAGATTTACTACGTGATTTGATTACGGATGGATATCAAGGAGAAGAATTACTTGAACGTTTTAAGGAACGTGTATAAATACTTTATAAAGATTTATAAGGGGCTTGCCATTAGTATCTATTCTAACGGTACAGCCCTATTTTATTTATTATGCGCTTTGTACGGGTTTCACTTCTTCTTTATAAAATCCACTAAATCCTTATTCTCTAAAGTAAAACGGGTAAAATGCTACAATAGCATCAAAATATTTTTTTATACTTTCTGATATAGGCGTGAGTAAAAAGGAGTCGCATCATGGTTAAAAAAAATAATTTAATTAATAAACTACATCGAGTCTCACCTGTACGTACTATATTTCTGTTTTATTTTCTTGCTGTTATGTTTTCGACTATTTTATTATTGATGCCCATCGCTTACCAGGATGGGGTAAAGGTCTCTTTTATAGATACGTTGTTTACGGCCGTTAGTGCTGTAAGTGTAACTGGTTTAAGTACTATAACGATTTCAGAAACATATAGTACAGTCGGGTTTATCTTCATTGCAATTATCTTGCAATTTGGTGCTGTGGGCGTAATGGCAATGGGCACACTTGTTTGGCTCTTGTTAGGTAGGAAAATAGGTTTGAAAGAACGTCGTTTAATTATGACAGATCAAAATCAAACTAGCTTCAGAGGGATGGTTTCTTTAATAAAACAAATTATTTTTGTTGTATTTTCAATCGAGTTGATTAGCTTTTTTGTTTTAGGAACATATTATTTACAATACTTTCCAAGTATGAAAGAAGCATATTTAAACGGATTTTTTGGAACAATTAGTGCATTTTCCAATGGAGGATTCGATATAACAGGTGAATCGTTAATTCCATTTAAAGGGGATTATTTTATTCAGTTTATGACAATGTTGTTAATTATTCTTGGTGCAATTGGATTCCCAGTCTTAATTGAGGTAAAAGAATTTTTATTAAGACGAAAGAAAAATAGACATCATTTCACGTTATATACTAAACTAACTACAGCTACTTTTTTTATTCTTGTCATTGCTGGTGCTCTATTCATTTATTTACTTGATGTGAAGAATTTTTTTGTTGATAAATCATGGCATGAAACCCTGTTTTATACCCTCTTTCAATCTGTGACTACTAGAAGTGGTGGTTTATCAACAATGGATGTTACAGAGTTAACAGAAGTAAATCATTTATTTATGTCTTTTTTAATGTTTATTGGGGCATCCCCTAGTAGTGCTGGAGGAGGAATTCGAACGACTACATTCGCTCTTGTTGTGATTTTTATTGTTACATATGCAAGTGGCAGGAAAAACCTCCGAATTTTTAATCGAGAAATTTATGATGAAGATTTAATGAAGGCAGTAACGGTTATCTTAATGGCCATAGCTTTAGTTTTTATATCAAGTTTAATTATGATGATTATTGAACCCTTTACCATTACAGAAATATTTTTTGATGTTACGTCAGCATTTGGAACAGTTGGATTAAGTTTGGGTATAACAGGTGAATTGACAATCGTAAGTAAAGTTATTCTTATGATTTTAATGTTTATCGGCAGGATAGGAATACTTACATTTTTATTTACTTTTAAAAGTAATAAAACGCATGGTAACTATCATTATCCGAAAGAAAGAATAATTATTGGATAACTTATTTGTATTTCTAAACTTCATTTCATCATAGTTTTACTTTATTTAGGCAAAAATAATTGGTATGATAAAAGTAAAGTATTTATATTTCAGTAATAGTTATATATTTTAAACAATGTCGTAAGGGAGGGGAAGCCCCGTGTGGGAAACATTATTAGGTGTTATATGTTTTGCAATTATCGCGTTAAATATAGGGTATTGTCTATTCGACAATGAAAAATAAGAAAAGTCCATGCCTAAGTTTGCATGGACTTTTTTGTTACCTTGTCATTGACCATTCACTAAATGGATAGATAATAAACTCTGATCTGCCAATAATATCGTCTCTATCGATAAAACCTAATCCATTTCGGCTGTCTTTACTAATCGCTCGATGATCTCCCATGACAAAATAACTATCTTCTGGAATTGTAATAGGACCAAAATTACCAGTGTTATTTTTCGCTTCTTCCGTTATAAAAGACTGTTCGTACTTTTCATCATCAATATAAAGAGTATGATCCTTCATCCTGATTGTTTCTCCTGGTAAACCAATTACTCTTTTTACATAATTTTTAAAGGGGTGCTCAATAATAACAATATCACCACGGGAAGGCTCTCCTATAATATAGATTATCTTATTAAAAATGACTCTTTCACCACTTTGGAGAGTTGGTTCCATACTTTCTCCTTCGACAATAGAAGTTGCAAATACAAACGTTTTCAAGAAGAAGGCAAGTAAAATTGCAAATATTAACGCTTTAATCCATTCTAACCATTCATTTTTCTTTTTCGTATTTGTCAAAGAAGACATCCTTTCTTTATATTAAAATGAGCTGTATGCCATATTACATAAAAATAAAATGATTGTATTTTATTTGTTTGTCAATCATTTTATACGATATATGTTAAAATGAGGTTTTGGTATATCGAAAAGCATGTTGGCAACTCATCGTAGCTCATTACATTTTATTATTTATATATTAACATAGACAGATAAAGGATTCTAATCTTGAATAAGGTCTTAGGAATGAAATAGTACTAAAGGTTTAGTTTATCATGAATGTTGCTAGAAAACCATACTTAAACTTATTCTTAAATATTTAAGATATATTCTGAACCTTTGGTTTTACAAGCAAACCTTTTGGGTATAGGATATTAACTATTTAAAAGGGAGTGCACATCAATGCGCGGAAAATTATTGAATTATGAGCAACTTGTGAAAGAAAATAAACGAGTTTTGTTAGCAGACGAAACAAAGATAAAGGAAATTGAATTACGTTTGGAAAAACGACAAATGAAACTCGTTGAAAATAAACGTAAGAAAAAAGTTGTTGGATAGAGTAATTAAAACCTGACTCCATTTTATTTAAACATAGTGTTTTGGAGTCAGGTTTTATGCTTTTAATTTAAATTTTTTCTAATAAAATGTTATTTTCTAGATGGATATAATCAAGTGTTTCAGTTTCCAGTTCTGATAATCTTGCATAAGTCATTTTGTATGTGTTACAAGCCCCTTCTGGAGGAGTGAAGTCTTTTGTAATTTTCTTGATTTGTTCAAGCAAGTCTACCATTGTGTCATATTTATTCTTCCAATTGCTCTTTAACTCCTGAATTTGTTCTCGAGGGGTGTTGTTTTCTTTAATTAATGAAAATAAATCGTTTTCTTCCTCGGCTATATGTTCTTCCATTTCTGTTTTTAATAGATGATACAGTCGATAAAGTTCTTCCAAATGTGGGTCCCTATTACCATGTACATTGTATACTCTTGTTACGAAACCACTTAATGCGGGTAATTCATTTTTAAAGTTGTTATGATATTCAGATGTAATATAATCAACTAAATCGGATGGTGATATTTGATCCCAATCAGTAGTTGACTGATCTTCTTTATACCATTCTTTATATGCGTTGTTCAGCTCAGTCAGAAGGGCTTCTCCATCCATTTTCTGTTTTTTAACCACATCGGTAAGCGGCTGATCACCTCGACAACAAAAGTTGATTTCTCGCTGTTTAAATATATCGCTTGCTTTTGGAAAAAGTTTAACTATTTCCGCTGGTGTTTGTTCTATTGTCAATTGTTCCATCATCATAACCTCCAATTAAGTTGTTAGTTAGATGATAATTGTTTTCAATAAAAAATGTAGTGAGGTATATCACGGAAACCAAGCAATGGCTTGAAGTTCACGATATTGTCATATTTTAGTTCGAATGATAGTTAACTCTCACTTTATTTTTATGATGAGAGAAAAGCTGTATTAAGATTACTCCCCCGATAATACATGCCATTCCTAACATCTGTATTTTCGAAAATGGTTCGCTAAAAACAAAAATTCCAATTAATGTTGCTACAACAGGTTCAACTGTCGCAAGAATCGAAGCATTGGAAGCTTCTGTTAAGTTTAAACCATATGTATATATAATATAAGCAATAGCTGTTGGTAAGAATCCTAATCCTACAGCAAAAAATAATACACTTGGATCTAGAAGTAAATGACCTTTTCTTAAAAAGGGAAAAAATGGAATCAAGGCAATTGCCGCAACAGTAAATGTAAATGTTGTAATAACTAAACTAGAATATTTTTTCAGAGCAAATTTACTGAAAATACTATAGAGTGCATAACCAATGCCTGAGCCTAATCCAAAAAGAAGGCTGCTCCACTCTAAGGACGCTATGTTTATTGGAATTAAGCCAATAATAAGAGATGTGCCAATTAAAGTAATGAGTAATGCAACAACTTTTGCCTTCGTTAAAGGCTCCTTAAATAGAAAAAATGAAAAAATGGTAACAAATGCAGGACCTGTATAGAGTAAAGCTGTTGCCACAGGGATAGTTGACAATTCAATTGTTGTAAACATACAAAAATTAAAAAAGACGATACTTAAAATTCCTGTACCTATAAAATATTTTATATCTAATAAAGATTGTAATCTTAATTGTTTAGGTGATGTCATTAACATGTAGACTAATAAGAGAATGCTACTCGAACTGACCCTTAAGGTTACTACTTCCATTGGTGTAAATCCATATGTATATAAATTTTTGACATACCATCCAATAGTTCCCCATAAAGCTGCCCCAATAACTATATAAATAAAAGCTCTTTTCAATACGTTATATCCCCCTTAAAAATAATTATAATTTTTATTATAACAAAGGAAGTGAAATATTATGATGAATCTAAATAAATGTATATTTTACTATCTAAAGGGTGCATACTATTAATGTACAAAATGAAAAGGTAGATGATAGATTTTGTATATAATGAATAGTTATTTGTCTAATTTAGATCTATTTAGTATGAATGAGAGAGTTTTTTATATGATGCTTATTATTCTAGGCATTTTATGTAGTTATTTTTTTGTAAAGCCTATTATATCTTTACTAATTTCATTTAATTCTATTCGGCTCTTAAGTTACGTCATAAGCAGCTGTTTTATCTTTCTATTTTTTTTGATTGTAACTTTAAAGGTGGGAGAGGTGATACCCAAAACATATCAATTATTTAAATTTGTTTTACAAACTTTAGGGGTTTTTGGTGTATGCTTACTTTTTGTTCAGCTAATACGTTTTATTAAGAATAGATTGGACATATAAAAAACGCATGAATTCACTTCATGCGTTTTTTATATTGGATTTAATTTTTGTCTTCATCTACAGCAAAGTGTTCATTTAAGGATTCTATCCATTCAACGGTTTGTTTGAATAAGACATCAGGTGAATCACTTTTTATTGGAGCATGGTTCATTATCTTTTGTTTTTCATCTTCACATAACTTTTCGTATGTGTCTTTTAATGTATGAGCTTGGGTGGTATACCGATTTAATTCATAAAGAAAATCTTGTAATTGACTCAAGGATTTCCCCTCCTTTATACCACTTATACCCTTAAAAGATATTGTAAAACCCACAATTTTTAAAAAGTCTTTTTGGGCGGCCAATCCATTCTCCCTAAGGAGGAGGGGGTGAAATAAGCTGAAGTGTATCTTTTTGATTTTTTATTTGTCTTTTTATTCTTTTTCCAACCGATATATTGATAGACAATTTTTTTTGCTTGTGAAAGTGACATTTTTGTCCGTGGGTTACGATAATTTTGATCAAGTTTACCCAAATGTTCAAGTTGTTTGAAGTCTTCTTTGGATGGAGGGATATGAAAATAATAATTACCTACTTTTACAAGCAAAGTGGAGTGTTGATTACTAAACTTTGGATGATTAGAAAAGTGTAAACCAATTTTCTGTGCTTTATCTTCATTAAGTAATCTATTAATTGTTTCCTTTTTTATATAGTAAAGGTGTTGGGGTTCGGGCGCTGTTTTTGCATGCCGATTTATTGTGAAAATTGCTTTAGCTATGTTGCTAAGCGATATGTCTTGTTTCATATTATTGAACCTCCTTTCATAAAATAGTGTTATCAAGCTTGTCCTTATCATATATGAAAGCCTTTTATTATGCAATAAAAAATGAATAAAATAATTCTCCAGTAGAATATGGATTTCTTGAAAATAGTTTTCTACGCTTTATTTAATGTATATAGGTGAATCTCAGGTTGGCATAGGAATCGATAAGGTAATCTTGTCGTTCCAATTCCCTTATTAACAAAAAGTGTCAGTTTTCCATCTTTTAAAGGATATCTTCCTTGGACATACTTTTCTGCATAGGCAGGTGTATATAAATGGCCAATAAAAGGGAAACGGACTTGACCTCCATGACTATGACCGGATAGTTGTATATCAACAGGGAACTGAAGAGCAGTATCTGCAAAATCAGGTTCGTGTGCAAGTAAAATAGTAAACAAATCTGGATTAGCATTTTCTAAAGCAGTTTCTATATCGGGCTTTCCTAGAATGATATCGTCAACTCCAGCAATTATAATTCGATCATTTTCTTTATCTATTACCTTATGCTCATTTTTCAACAATTGAAAGCCAGATTCATCCATAGCTTGTTTTAGAATGTTAGTTCCCTATCCTCCATGATCATGATTTCCATAGATCCAAAACTTTCCAAAATTTGCTTTTAAAGATTGCAATGTTTTTATTAATCTCTTATTCCAAGGATAAATATCTGGATTATCTACTAGATCTCCTGTAAAAACGATAATATCAGGTTGCTGGTTGTTCATTTTTGTAACTAATTTTTCCAATTGATCCAAAGAATAGTGAAAACCGATATGTGTATCTGAAAATTGAATGATTTTAAAACCATTATATGACTCAGGAATTTTTGAAGAGGTGATGTGCTCTTTTTGAATATGTAACATAGAAGGTTCAATCTCTCTTGCGTAATAATATGTACCACCACTTATTCCAAGTATCCCTAGTACTGTGCCAATTGTCCACTTTAAAAAGGTACGTCTGTTCATTTTATTAAACCCCGCAAACTAAATAAATGATAATTAGAATTATAGCATGAAAAGAATGTATGGGGAATTATAAAAAGGTTTTATATATGGTAAGAATATTTTAAATTTAATGGTTATAACTTTGACTTCAAGTTTGAAAATGGATACAGTAAATGAATAGATATTCATTTTATTAAAATAGGGGGTAATGACAAATGAAAAATAAAACGGTCATTGTGACAGGTGGCTCAAGTGGAATGGGGAAATATATGGCAAAAAAATTTTCAGATAAGGGTGCCAACGTTGTTATTACTGGAAGAACAAAAGAAAAATTAACGGAAGTGAAAAATGAATTACTTCAAAGCACAACAGGGGATGTCTTCGCTATACAAATGGATGTTAGGAATCCTGAAGATGTTGGGCAAATGGTTCAAGAAACAATAGAAAAATATGGAACAATCGACCATCTGGTTAATAACGCTGCTGGGAACTTTATTTGTGCAGCTGAAGATTTATCTGTTAATGGCTGGAATGCTGTCATTGATATTGTTTTAAACGGTACTTTTTATTGCAGCAGGGAAGTTGGAAAGTATTGGATTGATCAAGATATTAAGGGTTCTATCCTAAATATGGTCGCTACATACGCATGGAATGCAGGAGCTGGCGTGATTCACAGTTCTGCGGCAAAAGCAGGGGTACTCAATATGACAAGAACCTTAGCTGTTGAGTGGGGTAGTAAATACGGTATCCGTGTGAACGCGATAGCACCTGGACCTATTGAAAGGACAGGAGGTTCGGAAAAACTATTCATGTCAGAAGAGGCAGCTATGGGTACGCTACAATCTGTTCCATTACGGAGGCTGGGTAAACCAGAAGAAATAGCAGAATTAGCTTACTTTTTATTTTCTGATAAAGCTTCTTTTATTAATGGAGAAGTTGTTACGATGGATGGAGGACAGTGGTTAAATGATTTTCCATTTTAAAATAAATAAAACCTTGACTAAGAAGATGTGCGATTGGAAGCTGTACATCTTCTTAGATGATGACATAATAAAATACAGAAAAGAAATGAAAGACTGAGCCAGCTAATACGAAAAGATGCCAGACTGCATGATGATACGGAAAACTTCTCCAAACATAAAAGATTGCTCCAAAAGTATAAAATAACCCGCCTAATACTAAAAGTTTAATCCCATTTCCATGCATAATTGTTGTTAAAGGCTCCCATACAATAACAACAAGCCAACCCATTAAAATATAAAATATAGTAGACAGAACGAGAAATTTCTTTGTAAAAAACACTTTGAAAATAATTCCGATAATCGCTATTCCCCATATAACACCGAAAAGAGTCCATCCCACTGTACCTCGTAGATGCACTAATAAAAATGGTGTATAGGTACCAGCAATAAATAAAAAAATAGAAGAGTGATCACAAATTTGAAATATATTTTTCCATTTTCCTTTTGGTAAACTGTGAACAATGGTTGATGTTAAATACATTCCAAGCATTGTGACTCCGAAAATAGTTACTGATACAATTTGCCATGGATTACCTTTCATAGAAGAAAAAACAATAAGTAAAACTAGACCTGCTATGCTAAGTAGGACACCAATTCCATGCGTAATCGCATGAGCTATTTCTTCATTCTTAGTATACGTATGTGTTTCTCTCATTATTTTTACCTCTTTTTCATTATCTTATGTGCTCATTATACACCCGTTCATCAAAATAAGAAAATGAACGTTGAAGTTTTGATGAAATTTTTTGTTGAATAAACTAAACTGACATAGGCCACTATCCGTTCATAAGGTACCCTTATATAAGATTTTTCATACGATAATAATGACATGAAAACAATATGAAAGGGTAAAAGATGTTTCTGTATAATTAATTATGGTAAAATATAGTTAGGAGGTAGTTCCTGTAAAATAGAATATGGAATGGATTTTAAAGGAGCTGTGTTAAAATGAGTTTGACAAAAGATAAACGATTAACGGATATTGTAGTTGCCGATATGATGATTTCATCTGAAAAAGTGGCACATGTACAAGTCAATAATCCATTAGAACACGCTTTATTAGTGCTAATAAAATCAGGTTATTCTGCGGTGCCTGTTTTAGATGCGTCGTATAAATTAGTAGGAATCATTGGAAAAACAGCTATATTGAACCAGACATTAGGGCTTGAACGAATTGAAACCGAAAAGTTATCAGATATGCGTGTGAAAGAAATTATGAACACAGATATTCCCGTGCTATCAAAGACCGATACCTTTAAAGAAAGTCTGAATGTAGTCATTAATCATCCTTTTGTATGTGTTGCAGATGAAAGCGGTTACTTTGATGGTATATTAACACGCAGGGCCATACTGAAAAATTTAAGGAGAGATCTTTATTCAAAATAAGATATGA